>JABUBK010000348.1_pt1 | contig 11124 bp, 15 predicted proteins | sample 7332671 | NCBI WGS metagenome assembly JABUBK01 (sample SAMN07256342, study PRJNA390944) | subsurface metagenome | isolation source: Methane hydrate marine sediment | place: Pacific Ocean: Eastern North Pacific, ODP site 1244 | collected 2002
GGCGCGGTATTTGTGGCCAATTACCATGAATATGAAACCTATCAAATTTTATTAAAATTTTATCCCTGGGTTTTCGGATATTCTTTAGGCCACACAATAGGAGTCTTTAAAGAAGGAGATTGCTATACGATCTCAGAAGGTAGATTTTATGTCGGAGGACCTGGAAGATGTAAGAAAACACTTAGAGGAGTTGTAGATTTCAATTATCCAGAGGATTGGTGGAGATCTTATATCGTATATGATTACGATATGAATGTTGTAGAAGAAATATATAACAATTAAATAAATTTTAACTTTTTACAAAAAATAAGGAAACGCTAAAAAAATGAAAAAGGAATCGGAAACCGATTATAATATTACTTTTTTCGAGGCCTGCGAGATATTGAAGAAAAGCAAGCGGACTGTTAGCCGGTATATTAAAAATGGCTGGCTAAATCCGGAGAAAATTGAAAGTCAAAGGGGGACCCTGGAATATCGATTTAATAGAACTGATTTATTGAAATTTAAAAAGCCTGAAAAGACAAAGAAGACAAGACTCGAAAACGATATAGTTGCACTCCTAAAGGAACAGCTAAAAGTTAAAGATAAGCAAATAAATGAGCTTATAGAAAGAAGCAGGGAAGCCAATATCTTGCTTAAAGGATTACAAAATCAGCTTTTTTTAACGGAAGGTAAAACGATAAAAGAAAAGAACAGAGGAGCCAAAGAGGACAAGAAAGGCCAGGGGATAAATGGCTTCTTTAGACGATTATTTAAAGGGACTACCTGGTCCGGAAGGTGATTGCTCAGAAAGTTAGAACGAGCTATCCTGTATAATTTACTTGATATCGAAAATTTTTTAATTTAAAATAGAAAAAGGGAAAGTATTTTGACTGGCTTTCCCTTTTTCCAAAAAATATTTAATTATAGAGCCCCATAAGAGTTACCCTATCAATTGAATAGGCAACCCCTATATTATTTTAAGGGCTCAGAAAGGATTTGTCAAATAATGAATATATTAAGAGGAAAACTTAATAAAAGAGATATGGCCCGATTTGCAGGCGTGGTAACAATTTCGGCAGTCGATGAGTCTTTGGCCCGGCTGGCTGACCAGGGCTATCTTAAATACAGAAAAATCAAGGGCGGGATATACCAGTTTACCCTATATCCCGAGCCGGTGAAGGAGTTGCAATTAAGCAATGAAAAAAGATAAAAAAAGGCTCCCGGGGAAAGAAAAGAGAAGGCTGAAATTTATCCGAGAGCAAAAAGAACAGCGGAACACTGCGAAACGCAATATCAATTTTATATTCCCGAAAAAAAGGGATATCAGATTTTCTGATCCGAAGGAAAAAAGATAAGAATACTGGCCGGGATTACCGGCCTTAAAAGCCTGGTGGATCGGTGGGGGTCTATTGCCTCTCTTTAACCGGTCCAACCGGGCTAAAAGAAAGAGAGGCAATAGATGGAAAAAGAAAAATATAACGAATCAGTAAAAAAATGTATTGAGATCATCAATTTCAATATAGAAAATTGGGAAAGTTTCTCTAAAAGCATACAGGATAAAGTCAAAAAAGATGTAGTTTCTGATCTGTTAAGACTACCGGAAATCGAAAAGAGTTTAGTGATCAATCTTTTAATAGGAAACAAGATATTCAACCGGTTGGAACTGGAAAAGATTTTAAAGACTACCAGGAGGAAGGGATACATAAGGCTATTCCCGGAAAGAATTTTATCCGCTACCGATTTAATCAATTCTGATATCCCCGAAGAAGATATGATCATAGGGAACGGACTGCTACCTAAGGTTGGTTTTATGGTCGTAGGCGCTTACGCAAAGGAAGGTAAGACCCTTCTATCCCTGCAATTATCTTTAAACCTGATATCGGGAACTCCATTTTTGGGGGAATTCGAGATAAAGGACCATAACAAAGTTTTATATATTTATGGTGAGAATACCGAGCCAGGGTTGAAGGGATATCTCAAAAGACAGATAAAAGGCTTTGAAGAAAAAGAAGGGATCAAGATAAGGGATAGGGAATTGAATAATCTCGTTTATCTGAATGGTAGAAATTTCTCTTTTATCTCAAAAAAGGATTTAGACGATTTAAGAAATTATCTAATGAAAGAGGAATTCAACGTAGTTATCCTTGACCCGGTAGGGCGATTTATCGATTTTGATATTAACAGGGGAGAGAATATTTTGAGATTACTGAAAAATCTGGATAGCTTAGGAGAACGAGCTTTTGTCTTGATTCACCATTACAGGAAACCCGATTTTATGATAGATAAAAAGATAGATCCTATTCATAAATTGGTAGGGTCAAGTAATTTAGGCAATTATTGCGAATCCTTTATAGGATTGGAAAGGGAAGATATCAAGAGGAACGAGAATATAAAAGTTTTGTATTTTAAGATGAGAAGGGAAGCCGAGCCGGCTCCGGTATATTTACATAGGATCCCGGAATATCTTTATTATGAAACAATAGATTTTGATGATTTGCCGACAATAAAAGAAGCCAAAATTGATGGGTTACTTGATATTTTGAAAAATACTTTTAATGGTAGGGCAACCTTTAAAGAATTTGCTTATTTCGCAAGCGATAGTTTAGGAGTAAATGTTTCGAGGATTAGTCAGCTATTGGGGGAAGCTAAAAAGGCTAATCTGGTTGATAAAGATAGAAAAGGAAAAGTAGTTCATTGGTATTTAAAAAACCTATTTTAGTTTATGGGGGATATATAGGGGGTAAATGCTCTATAATCTATATATAATAATAATAATAATCATTTAATTTTTATTTAATTTTCATTTAATACCTATTTAATTTTCATTTAATACCTGAAACCCTTATAGAATAAGGCTAAATAATAATTAAACAATAATTAAACGGGAATTAAATAATCATTAAATAATCGAAACCGTTGGTATATAAGGGTTACAGGCTATTTTTAGATATATCTGTCTATATATGCCTATTAGGAGATAAAAAAAGAAGGAGATAAATTGATATGAGTAAAAAGCCATATATTAGGGATTATAGAACGATTGAAAGCCTAAATAATATAAAGAAGACCGCTAAACTTATGATAGAGGAGATACAAGATCGCAAGCCGGAAATAGCAGAAAAGCATTTTGAAATATGGTTAAGAGAAATTGAAGCAAACATTAGTGCTATCAGAAAGATTGCATATAAAGATTAAGTTAAATAACAAGAATGAATAAGACTAAAAAGGGGATATCGAAAAAATCTGATTTTTTTTCGAGACAACTCGGAAAATCAGGCCACTCGGTAACTTAATCTATACTTAACACAATATCAATTCTGTTAATACGGAATAATAACCGTAACCCTTACAAATAAAGGATATAAAATTATTTTGAATTATTTTATTAAAACCACTTGATTTATTTCTTTATGTATTATACAATAATTACAGTAAAATAAAGAAATAAAAAGGGGGCTGTTTAATAATGAACGTGGTAAAAGCGATAAAGTCAGAGGCTACTATCCGGGCAATAAAGGGGATAATAAGCAAAAATAAGACCGCTAACACAAGCCGGAATCTTTTACTCTGGATCATCGGAACGAATACCGGCTTGCGGATCTCTGATATCCTGGCGCTAAAATTAAAGGACGTTCTCGATAATAGAGGGGAAGTCAGGGGATCGTTAGAGATAACGGAAAAAAAGACTAAAAGGCCGAGAGATATCGATATCCGGCCACCGGTCAGATCTGCCCTTGAACGTTTTTTCAGAGATACCGGCTCTTATGATCCGAATGAATATCTGTTTAAGGACCGGCGTAAAGGTAAAGAGGATATCAATAAACCGATTACCAGGGTCCGGGCTTGGCAGATGATCAACGAATGGGGAAGGAAAGCAGGCGTTAATTATAAAATAGGCTGTCATTCCCTCAGAAAAATCTTTGGGAGTTATGCCTTCAAGGCGGGAATCCCACTAATATATATCAGCGAGGAACTCGGCCATCGGAACGTTGAGGTTACAAAAAGATACCTGGGAATAACCGCTGACGAAACCAAAAACGCTTTTAAGGACTTTGCAATATAAAAAAGTGCAAGTTTTTAACGGAAAAGGGCAGATATAACGTATAAAGATAAGCGGGGTTTTCTATACCCTGCTTAAAACGCAAATCTGAACGTTTTATTTTTAGCCTAATTAACGAAAAGCCTTATATCTTATAACTTTTTAGCTATTTTGAAGATTTTAACAAATGAAGGGGGGTTAATATCATACGTTAAAGGTCAAATAAACGCTGTCTAAGCTATCAGGAACGTTTTTTTGGTGGTATTCCAGGCAAGTTATCTAATCGATCGGGGGCCTTCTCCGGACAGAGAAGTAAATGAACCAGGGGAAAGGTAGGTAAACCTTAAAACCTGATTCAAAACCCCTATTAAATATAAAATAATATTTTTGTATTGTCAAAGGGTCACTCCAAAAAAAATAATGAAAGGTAGGTAAAAAATAGCCACAATGAAAAGTTTTGAGGAATTATTAAGTGATTCAAGGGTTGAATTGGATCTGAACGGAGTAGAGATATCGGATTATGAGATAGGGGAAAGGCTGCAGTCTTTTCTCAATGGTTGTAAGATAGCCGAGGATAGACATAGGAAAAAATTAAACAAATTGTCTTTTCAGCTAAATAAAAAGGCCTTAGAGGGATGTCCGGTTGAAGAAATGATCCGATTCTATAATAAAAGGGTTGGAAGTATTTTAGATGATTTTATATTTTAGGATAACCAGAGAACGAAAAGAGGCCTTGCTTTCTTTCTATCCGGGGGGTATTAAACAATTTATAGAAAAAACGATATCCGATACCGCTGACAAGATCATAATCGAACGAGATCTATTCGATACTGATAGAGAACTAAACGAATATCACGACCGGAGATTTTTAAACAGAAATAATATTCATAGCCGGAAATGCACTCAGGCGACGAAAGACAAAATAAGCAAAGCTCAAAAAGGTAAACATACAGGCTGGCACCAATTCCCGGAGACGAAACGGTTAATCGGGCTAGCACACAGAGGGAAAATCGTTTCAGAGGAAACCCGGGAAAAAATCGGATTGGCCAATAAGGGGAAAAAGCGGACAGAGCAGCAGAAACGAAATATAGGATTGGCACATAAAGGCCTGAAATACAAAAAGCACGCAAAAGCAGGGTTGAATTAATATCTTAATTTTTTGGAGTGATCCTGATTGTAAGAATTAGAGATAAAGATATATAATAAAATAAACTTATACTAAAAATTAAATAATTCGAGAGCTCCATTTTTAGAGAGCCATTTGAAGGTCCGGAAATAGGACTATCTGATGGCTCTTTTTTTATTTTGTGAAAGGAGAATAAAAAATTATGGAAGTATTAGCCAAAAGAATAGAGCAAATTTTAATTAAATTTACCGGTCAAGAAATAGGCAATAGGTTGAGTGAATTCGCCATGCTTGCACTAAAAGAGATAATTTTAAATGAAATTAAAAACTATAAAGTTAGCAAGACGGAAAACGGAGCAAACATTGAAAAAGAAAAAAAATAAAACTAAATATGGCAATAATTTCAGAATCTACGAACCGAGACTCCCCGATAAGAGGGATAAAGAGTTTATAGACTGTATATCCGGGTTAGATACTCCGAAGAAGATCGGGGCGTATATGCTGGAGAATTTCGTTAATTGTAGTAAAAAAGGCGGGCCCACTGTCCGCAATCCTTATGGATTCTGGAAAATCAGAAAGGGGAATTGTGTCGATTTTAGCGAATTCGGGGCTTTCGTGGCAACTTATCACGGCTATAAGGTGTACCAGTTAGGGATAATCCACGAGGAGACACAAGTAAAACATCTGATGACAATATATGCGGAAGATGGCGGGATGTCTTTTACCAGCAATCAAGATTATTTTGATAACTACGGAAATTGGTTCAAAAGTTTTAAAGAAATAAAGGATTTTATCTGCGCCAGTCATCCTCCGGGATATCAGCCAAAGGAATTTATTATTAAAAGATATGATGACAGTGGGATAAAATGGTCCGGAAGAAATTATATAAATTAAAAGGTGGTGAATTATGCCTTACTATAAAAAAAGAACTGCAGAATCCTACCGGGGTAAAACTCCGGAAGCTGAAGCCAGGCGTTTAGCAAATTTAAAACAGAATCAGGCCAGGACCCTGGAAGAAATGAAAAAAGAGGCCGAGAAATTCCGGAGCCAAAAGAAAAAATTGAAGGACCTGAATATCATTCAGTTTGCGGAGAATCCTGTCGTCCTGGGCTTGTCATTCGCAAAGAGGCAACCGCAGAAGGTCATCTTAAAAGCCTTATACGGCCTACCGCTAAACAAAAAAGAAATCGAGATATATAATACCCTGACCAAAGGAAAAGGAAAGTATATCCCCGGACAGGCTAAAAGTGAGGCGGTTTTGGCCTTAGGTGCAAGATCGGGGAAAAGTTTCATCGCTAGTATCTGCGCTCTATATGAGGCTACGGTCGGCTGGCTAAATTCGGACTGGAAAAAAACCATATCCCCGGGGGAATATATTTATATCTGTATTGTGGCGACCAGGGAATTGCAGGCCAGGCAGATAATTCAGACTAATTGTCTGCGTATGCTCCGGCGCTCCCCCATGCTAAAAGGATTAATATTAAAATCTACCGAACTGGAAATAACCTTGAAAAACCACATAAAAATTATATCCGGTCCCTGCAATTCTACCGCTTTGAGAGGTTTGCCGATTGTGGTTTTGATACTGGACGAATTGGCCTTTTACCGGATAGAGGGACCGAAAGCCGACGAGGTGATATTTAATAGTCTGCGGCCACGCCAGGCTCAATTTACCGGCAATAAATTATTTATGATATCGACCGCAGGCTCTAAACAAGGGCTATTCTGGCAATATTTCAATGAAGGGTTCAATATACAGGACCGCCTCACTTGTCAGGCTCCCACTGATTTTGTAAATACCCTCGTTCCTAAAGAATTTTTGGAAAAGGAAAAAGCCCGGGATATTGATAATTATAATCGGGAATACGAGGGCATATTTGCCGAAAGAATGGAAGCCTTTTTCTCTTTCGATATGTTGAACGAGTGCTTTATTTTACCCGGGGATCAAAAATATATTTCTACTTTTACCTATAATCTGGGGATCGATGCCTCAGGACTGGCCGGCAGGAATTTATTCGGGCTGGCAGTATCCCACCGGCAGGGATCTAAAGTAATTATCGATTACGCCAAGTCTTTCAATACCAAAAATCTGGATATTATTATAAATGAGATTAAAGATTTGAAGAAAAATTATAACCTTAGAATATCGGTAATTGATAGATTCGCAAAGGGATTCGTAAGGGCATTTTTGGTAAAATTAGGACTGGTAGTAATGATCAGGCCTTCGCTTGCCGATATCTATGTCAACGCTAAAAGCCTGGCCATATCCGGGAATTTATCCCTACCGGTCAATAATGAATTGAAAAAAGGCCTATTGAATACCCAGGCTTTTTATTCCAAGTCGAATTCCCTGACTATCGGGCATCCCCGGGATTCGGCCGGTCATTCGGATCTGGCCGACGCGGTTATAACCTCAGTATTTCAAAGCTCGAGGATTACGGAAAAGGAAAAGGATAAGCTGATCGTTCATAATGAAGGTCCCGGCGGTATATGGGTCGAAGATCCCGATAGGCCGGAAGAAATCGACTGGCTTCACAGGGTCCCCATTGATGAGGAAAAAAATAAATAAAAATAAATTTGACAAATTATTTTTTTTAGTTTATAATGATTAAAATTATTAATATGATATAAAAAGGGGGTTTAATGATTATGGAAAACACTAATAATTTTCTTTCTACTGCTGATATCGGGAAACTTCTCGATGTATCAAGATTGGTAGTAAATACCTGGCTAAGAAAGGGATATATCAAATACTCTTTAGTTGGCCATCTGCAAAAGATAAGATCAGAGGATTTATTAGAATATCTTAGAAATTTGAACAATTCCCCAGGCGCAATGAGGGATTTCAAAAGAGATATTGAAAACTATCTCCGGCAAAAACAGGAGGCCAAAAAATGATATCTAATGAGAATAAGATCCTTATAGATAATTGCAAATGCAAGTTAATATTTCTATTCGAGGGGGCAAAAAATACGGAAGTAAAAGCAATCCCGGTAAGATATAGACGAGAATTAAAACAGTTATTTGACGAATTGCAGGAATACATTTCCCCGGAAGAATATAAGAATTTTGTTTCGGATCTTTTAGAGATCCCACTCAAAGGCGCGGTTGAGCAAGCCGAAGAAATAATCAAGAATCGAGGTCAGGAAAATGGGGAATGAAAATAAGGAAATATTATTGAGTGATGAGCAATTTTTAGAGGCCTGCAAAGAGGCGGGGCTTGAAAAATCTTTGAATAGTTATACTCAAAAAGTTGGAGATAAGAGGGTTGATCAGGGTATAAAGACTTACCAGGGGAATCAGGAGAAAAAAAATCTATCAGATAAGGAAAGAATCGAATCCCTGGAAGCCGAATTAAAAGAAATGAAAAACGGAAAAGCTAAAGAGGACAAAGGAACTCTGGTAAAGGCCGAACTAAAAAAGCAGGATTTATCAGAAGGATTTTTAAAATATATCAAGGTCGATGATCTTGATGATCAGTCTAAAATTGAAGAAGCGGTAACGAATCTGAAAGATGATTTGATAGACGCAAAGCAGGCGGAGATTGATCAGAAATTAAAAGGAGACGCTCCACCGGCTAAAGGTGAAACTGGAGATGGCGGGGATTCTACTATAGAACAATATGCTAAAAGTAAGAATGCCGGCAAAATTGCCGGGGATCCCTTTGAAGGTAAATTAGACGAAGGGAAATCTGAAAACGAAAAAGGTGAATAATAATGCAAAATTTTTTAACTGAAATAACCGAGAAAACATTAGGAGTATATCTAGATACAAAGGAATATTTAAAGCGATATTTCATAAACTATTTTCCTTTAAAGTATACTCCATTTTTAAGTTACGAAACTTTGATCGGATCGAAAGGAATTTCGGCTGCCGACGTGGTAAGTTATAATTCCAGCGCTCCGGAAAAGACCCGAAGGGTAGTTGACCGGTTGCGTGGAGATATCCCGGCCATAAGGGTTAAAAGAATTATGGACGAGGTAAAATTGAACGAATACAATATTGTAAAGGCTACCGGTGGAACAAAAGGCCCCGATCTGCGGGCTCTTTTAGACCTATGCTATGATGATATAGATTTTGTTGTTGAGAGCATAATGCAGAGGTGCGAATGGCTGGCCCTGCAGGCTTTAAGTCAGACGGTGGTTAGCCTGACAGCGGTAAACAATGCCGGGATAATTACAGAAGAAGCAATCGATTTCGGGCTGCCTACCGCTAACAAAGAAGTTGAAGGAGCAGCGGGGAATTACTGGACTATTGGAGCGGCGGCGACTAATACCCCGATAACCGACATAATTACAATCTGCAGCGAGGCTCGAAAAGCCGGCGTTAAGATCCGACATATCGTAATGAATTTAAGTAAATTTATCGAGTTTAAGGCCAGCGCTGAGGTCAAGGATTTTATCTATGGGATAATGATTAGTGAGGCCGGAATATCCCCAACCGTCACTCCTACTTTAAAGGTGATTAATCGGGTGCTACTCGAGAGCGGAATGCCGGATATACAGGTCATCGATACCTATATCGAAATCGAAAACGAGGATCACGTTATTACGTCATACGATCCCTGGCAAAACGCTGCTTTATCATCTAAATATGTAACGCTCATTCCTGAATTACCATTAGGGCGGTTTTTACACGGACCGATTGCAGCCGAGACAATAAAAGATCCGGGGATAATTCAAAAAAAGACTGGCCATATTTTGGTGCAGAGTATTGCCGAGCAGGATCCGGTCCAGCAAAAAACGGTTGGATTGGCAAACTGTTTCGTCAGTTTCGATAAAATCAACCAGGTGTGGAGCCTGAATACCGAAAGTCATACAACCTGGTAAAAGTAAATAAAATATCTCTGGGGAAGGGAATGCCCCGGGGATTAAAAGCCGGGCTTGATCTATTGAATATTCCAGTCAAGCCGGCAATAAACATTCCCTATTCGGTTTGTGATGTGGGGGGACTAGGGACCCCCCACAAATTTATTTAATCTTTAGTTTGTAGGCTTATGTTTTTTCTCCTAGGGGCAGGTTGAGATCCCTGCCTTGCAATTATATTTTTATTTTATAAAATAAACGAAGAAAGGAAATCGAAATAATGGGAGCATATAAACTGAACATAGGAGACGCCAACCATTATCTAAAATGGACAGGTCTTAAATTAGAGATTAAGGGGGATATGTTAGCAGGCACAATTAGTGGAACACGATTTAATGTCGGAAAAGGGACCGATGAAGATATCTATTTCGAGGATAGTGGAGTTAGAATGTATGATTATGAAGCTGGTGGTGGAGTAGGAACAAAGGGAGTTGCTTTTAAGTATTCTACCGATATATTTTTTGGTCTTTATTGGCATCCTACCAGTCATATAGGAGAAATAAAAATAGGAGCAGGGAGTGAGAGATTACTTCTTACGTCATTAGCAGATAGTAATTATGGATTAATAACGAATACTTATGGTGGAAGCACGATGAGATTGTTTATGTATCCTTCTGGTGGACATGATTTTAAATTGTATGGTTCAGGTCAAATTGAACTTCCCAATTTGGGTACTTTACCCACTGAAAATTTAGCCGAAGGTCAATTATGTATGCTCGGTGGTGAGCTATACAAATATAGGAGTGGGGAATGGAGCCCTGTATAAAATGAAAAAGATTATTTTATTAATTGGGATCTTAATATTTTTAACCGGTTGTGGTGGACTATATAGTTTAAGTAATTTTGTTTTACCTGATGATCTAGAATTTTTAGCATTGATTGAAGAATTAGATACACCTAAAAAGATTTGTCAGTATATGCTAGACAATTTTGAAATAGAAGAACATCCCTATAGTGTTTTAACACCATATCAATTGTATAAAAATAAGGCAGGGGATTGCAACGATTTTTCATTATTTGCGGTATTTGTGGCCAATTACCATGAATATGAAACCTATCAAATTTTATTAAAATTTTATCCCTGGGTTTTCGGATATTCTTTAGGCCACACAA
>JABUBK010000349.1_pt1 | contig 11112 bp, 23 predicted proteins | sample 7332671 | NCBI WGS metagenome assembly JABUBK01 (sample SAMN07256342, study PRJNA390944) | subsurface metagenome | isolation source: Methane hydrate marine sediment | place: Pacific Ocean: Eastern North Pacific, ODP site 1244 | collected 2002
TAATTTTGCTTCTGATTTGGGTATGAGGCGGGAGTGGTTTCAAACTCCTGGCTACGGGCTTGCTCACGCGCATTATGATCTTACAACATCGAGGATGAAAGCAAAGGCTAAAGGGTTTGGGGCTGTCGAGGTTGATCCTATGGATTTGGTTAAACGTGCATGGTGGAATGAAAAATGAAAGTTGTTTGTATGATCTGTGGGAAAACGATCGTGAAAGGAAAGCCCAGGCCGGTATCACATGGTATTTGTAAGGTGTGCTTGCCTGGATATGTTAAAGAGCAAAATGAGATTTTGGAAAAGAGAGGTATGAAAGTATGAAATATTTTTTTGTTGTTACAGTTTTGAGCTTCCTGTTGTCGGGATGCGCCACTATTAAACCGGATCCGAAGCCCTGGACAACAACGGATAAAATAGGGGCCGGCTTTTTTCTGGCCGGTCACATGGCAGATACTTACACCACGATAAGACATCAAGACTATCCAGACAAGATATATGAGAAAAATCCTATCCTGGGTAAACACCCTGACGATCATGAGATTTATCTTTATATGGGGGCGACCGCCGCTATCGGTTTAATCGCCGCGCATTATTTTCCAAAACTGAGGCTTCCTATATGTATTGGTTATGGGGGTGTAGGTTTTTACATGGCCTGGGGCAATTATAAGAAGATCAGGGAAGTGAGGTAGATCTATGACACCGCTTGCAGTTTGTGAGTCTTTGTATAATCAAGTAAGGCCGGTGTTAAAAAAAGAAAGTGTGGATCCTGACATAAAAAAAATGCTGGCCTGTAAGTATGTTTCTTTTATGGCTGATATCAAATCAGGGAAAAAGGGATTAAGAGATCTTAGGGAAAGGTATCGAGAAATCATCGTTTTGATAGAGAAAGGCTAACACAACATCTTGTATTAAAATTGCTCGAGCTCGTGTGGATCCACACCGGTGGACCACAACATATTGTAAATTGAAAAATCTTAATTTGGAGGTAAAAACCATGACTAAATCAAAAGAAGAAATCATCAAAGCGGTTGATAATCTTCAAAAACGAGTAGAGGAATTGGAGGCTTCCGGTGATCCTACCGATAAGGCAGATGTCAAGAAATACATGGAAGCCCTTAATGAGATTGCGGAGCTTAAAACTAAGATTCAGAAATTGGAGGATAAGGCAGAGCCGAAACCAAAGGATGAAGATTTTGGGGAGGATTGGTAAAATGGCAGAGGAAGCCTTGAGAGATGCCGGTGAAGGATTAGGATTCAAACCGGAAGCCAAGCCAGGGGAAAAAGGAAGGCCGATTGGCGCAAAAGGCCTTATGCCTAATTTGAAAACGATGTCGGTTAAGGATCTGAGATCGGAGGCCGGTAGATCCAGAAAGAAGGTCAAAGAACTGGAAGCCAGGTTTGAGGAAATCGGCAAGGCAGAGGCAGAGGCAAAAGACGCGGCTGTAATGCCGCCTGAAATGTGGGGGGTTTTTCCGGCAATGATCTATGATTACTTATCCGGCAAATATGGAGAGCATTGGAAATTGAACGAAACCGAGGTCAAGCTATACGGTGAGAATTTAGAGAGGGTCGCAAATCGGTATTTGCCGGATTTTGCCGGAAATCATCCGGAGCTAACAGGTCTCGCTTTGGTGGCTGTGTCAACTACGTTGCCAAGAGCATTACAAACCTTGTCTATCCAGAAGGCAGAGGCAGACGAAGCACAGGCTTTAAAAACGCCTGGCGTTTTGCCAAGTGAAGAAAAGTTAAATGGTTAAGCTACCGGATGCACCTATAACGGTTGTGTTAGGTCAGCGGGGATCGGGCAAGACTTCATGGGTAAAACAACAATTACCCGCCCTTCCCCGCTTTATTTTATGGAATACTGTCAGCGATGATTACCCAGGGTTTGATAGTCTCGAGGGGAACGATAGTTTTTTTCAATATGTCTGGAAAAAACGAAACGGTGTCTTTCAGATCGTTTTTAATTGTCTCGAGGAAAACGAGGCAGAGAGTTTTGATTTTGTCTGTGCGGTTGCCGGTGCGATTGAGAACGTCTGTCTTATTGTAGAGGAAGTTGATACTTATGCCACACCCTCAATAATCCCTTTCGAGTTAAAAAAGCTTCTTAAGATCGGTCGGCATTACGGGGTCTCTATGATATTCGTTTCCAGGCGGCCGCCAGAAATCAACCGGCTTATTACAAGCCAGGCTCAAAGGTTTGTTTGTTTCAAAACTATTGAACCTAATGACATTAGGTATCTAAGATCTATTATCGGGAATCCGGCTCTTGAACTTCCGGAGATCCCTATGCTTCATTATTTGGATTGGAAACACGGTATCATAGAAAAGGGCGAAATAGTCTTTACTGGAAAGGATTAAAAATCACAACATCTTGTGGTTTCCGGATCCGGATCCTGGACCAGGAATTACAAGATATTGTGTTTTTAAAAAAAAGCTTGACATCTGCAAATTAACTGTGGCAATAATACCACAGTCTCATTAAATCTTTTATTAACCAAGCCCCCACAGCACAAGAATAGCTGTGGGGGCTATTTTGTGTTGTGGGGAGCAAATTAAGAAATAGGGGGTTGCCATGCCTAAGAATGCAAAGGGGTGGGTCATGTTCGCCATTGCTGTCGTAGCAGTGATTGCAGTAGTTAAAAGGATCCCACAGATCAACCAGTACGTTGGCCTATAATTCGACACAGGCTAACGAGGATCGTTCACGCTCAACAATCTAATACCCAGGAAGGGGGTAGTATCATGTTTACAACGTATCTATGTTTAATCCTTTTACCGATCCTGATGTTTTTGATGATTCGTTATGCGAATCAGGTCGGCTCTTTCGATAATCGTGACAGGAGAGTAGGCAAAACTGAGTGGGATGAATCGGCGGCTGTCAGTATCCCTAATATGCCACGAAAAAACCTCTACCGCTCGATTATTTTGAACCTTGAGGGTCTCTGTGATATCACCGATGTCACCACACCACCTGTTTTATATACTGGGGGTCTGGGATCGGCATTGAAATTAATTAAACGAGTGGAATTGATAGCTAATGGTCGGGATACGATCAAGTCAATTTCCGGTGACGCTATCGGTATGAAAAATATGTTCCTCTTTGGAACAAAGCCGGTTCTAACAGAGATAGGTTTGACGGTTGCCGAATGGCCTTTCGGCGGTATTATCAAACTTCCTCTTGCCATGCCGCGATCTATAAGGGAGATCGACACGCTTCTTAATTCAGGTAGGCTTTCCACGCTCGAGCTCCGGATTACCTATGGAGCAACCGCCGATATGATGTCAACCGAGGCCACAGCGTACACGATCACAAAGGCAGATGTAGAGGTTCATCTTGACGAGGCGATCAGGCTCGATGGGAAGGATGAACCATATTCGGCATATAAGGAGTTATACATTGAGAAGGATGTCGGAGCGATAAGTGCGGAATTTCAGATCTTACTTCCGGTCGGTAATCGCTACAGGGGGTTTCTTATTGAGGCAGAATCAGACGGTGAAATGGTCAATAGCATAATCAATAAGGTCACGATCAAGAGCGGAACGGATGTTTTCCGGTCTAAAGCATTTGATGTAATCCAGGGGCAAAACGCAATAGACTATGGGCTTGAGGATCAAACATTTGTCGGTTATGGCTATGTGGATTTTTGTCCGGAAGGTCGGCTCGTGGATGCGCTCAATGCTTCCGGTCTTTCATCCCTTGAGATGATCCTTGATGTAGCACACCCTGGAACCACTGACAAGGTGAGGATCTATCCTTGCGAGATCGTTCCGCCTATGCCAGCATAAAGGGGAGATATGAGCTGGGAATCAATTAAAAAATATGTAGGAGCCGCAGCCGGTTCACTTGTCGGTGTCTGGCAAGCAGATGAAGCGACAAAGGCAGGGATAGCTGAAACAGATCCGCCTGTCGGAAGTAAAGATCAATATCCCGGGCGTGCTACCATGATCGGGGGGGTCTCTGCAACCACTATTCTTTTGCTGATTGCTGCCTGGTACTTCCTTAAAAGATAGGAGGTACTATTGTGGAAGGCGATTGGGGCGGCGATTGGGGCGGCGATGTCGGCGGCGATTGGGGCGGCGATTGGGGCGGTCCAGGTGGTTATGGCCTGGGCGGAGAAATGGATTATGGCAGTTTTGGCAGTCAAATTGATGCTGAAACTGAAACGGAAAGTGTCTCTGGAACTTTTGGTGATTTAGCTTCAGCGATTGGCACGATTGTCGGAGGTCTGGCTTTTGGAGCGCCAGGGGCGGCGATCGGTAATTTTCTTGGCAACGCCGTCTCTCGAGGCGGAACCGCTTCGTATGGTGCAGAGACAGAAAGTTTAGCAGATGGAGGGGGCGGGTATATTGAACGAACGGATTTTGTCGAACCAATGTCAGGATTGCAATATCAAACTATCAATGCTGAAAATATTTCTCAAAAAACACTTGAAGAAAAGGTCGTTCAAGTAGATCAAGACAAAGTTGAATTTCTCGAGAAACCGGCTCAAATTCTTTCTGCCGGACCTTTAAGTCAAACCGGCTCATATGGTTATCCCTATATCGCAATTAAACAAGCTGAACCGGCTCCCCTTATTACTATGCCGATTTTATTGATAGGAGCAGGTATATTCTATTTTTTTCTTGTGAGGCGATAAAATGGCTTGGTATGACACAGTAAAATCATGGTTTACGCCGGAATCAACAACGCCGGAATATTGGGAATTTGAGACACCGCCCGAAGTGAAGGCTCAACCTGTCGACTATTCGGCACTTGAGTATTGGGAATTTGAGACACCGCCTGTCATCTATCCAAAGCCTGAATATTGGGAATTTGAGACACCGCCTGTTGTCGAGGATTCTTTATGGGATAAGCTTAAATCCGGATTCCAAACAGTTTATCAAGAGGCTAAAGAAATCGCTCCTGATGTCGGGTCCTTCTATGCACAAATTCAAGGAATCAAGAGACCAGTGGATACAACGAGTCTGGTAACGAGACAACCGACACCGATGGAGATCCCACGTACCGATTTTGTTATAAACACCCCATACCAGAGACCGACAAGCGGAACGCAACCAGGGTCAAAGGTTACTACACCCTCATTGAAAGCCGGAGCACCTGGAGCACAAGTCGGTCTATCCATGCCCTTGATCTTAGTAGGTGCTGGCCTGATATTTTTTATGCTTAGAAAGAGGTAAGCAATGAACGAAGAAAAGCAAAAATTCATCGGTGGTATAGATTTTGACGAATTAATAGCTCAAAGGGTGCAGGTCTATAACACGCTTGTCATTGACCTTACAACTGCAAGGTCAAACGAAGAGCGTACTTTTGTCGGCAATTATCTTTATGTTCTCGAGGCGACTGATGTTGACGCTAATCTGGATATTCGTTTCAATCAATCCTTTAGAGGCGCGATTAAGCTCGTAAAGGGTAGAGGCGTACGAGCGCCCTTCTATCGGTTCTATCTCACAAATGCAGCGCAAGCAGATAAGACAATCACCCTTGCGATCGGTGTTGAATCGGATTCTTTTGAGATCTTTGATGTCGGCAAAGCCCTTGAGATAACGGGGCCTGTCACTACCATGCCAGGATTTGAGAAATATGAAGGAGCAGCAGGCACCGGAACAGATACATTGGCTGAGTGGATAGTTTGGAGCGAAGTTGTATCACGGATTGATGTTTTCATTTGGGACAATCCGGCCAACATTTATCTCACGTTTTCAGACGATATGAATGGAAATGTCTTTGAAGTCCCCGTAGGTTTCTATTCGTTTGATTGCCAAAGCAAGAAGCTATTTGGTGCGAACAAGACCGCCGGAAATGTCACCCGCTACCAGATCATAGGATGGTATTAAGATGCCGAACAGAGGATATTTCCCGCCCAGACTGTCACCGTTGTCAATTTCACCGGCTGCGTTTGGGCCTTATCTAGATACTTATGATTACATGATTGGTTACGATCAATTACGTAATGCTACATCCCTGGAATTGCAGAGCTTTGTGGCTCCCCTTATTCTCCCTGATGGCGTTACTGTGACCAAAATGACTTTGTATGGCAATAGGGAGGATGCTCTTGCTGAAATGAGTATCTCCCTATATAGATTTACCGAAGGGGTAGCTGCCGGACAAATGGCTGTGGTGATAGCAGATTGGACATCCGGATATAGTAGCGGATATACTGAGACCATCGCCAATCCTACGATTGATAACGCTAATTATGGCTATGGCTTCAACCTACAACTTGATCCGAATGATGATGTTACTGAGGTCAACTTTAGGAGAGTAAAGATCGAATTTGCAGGATAAGATATGGAAGTATCACAGGCAGAACAGGCAAGGATAGGAGATCTTTTTGATTTCCATTACACGATCAAAGGTTTTGGAAAACAAGGTCAAATAGATAGTCTTGTTCATAAGCTCGATCAGGATCCAAGATGGGAAGTCAAAGAGTTTGATTTTGATGGAAAAAACAAGGTCAGGTTACGAGTAAAAATTCTTGAGAATCCTTTTCCGGTTGTGATAGTGGTCGGTGTTATCGGCGCGATCGGTGCCGGTCTTTTTTGTTTCCTTTCCCTGGATAAGATTGAAAAGATCATCGCCACCCCTGTCGGTGCGGCTGTTGGCCTGGGAACCATCGCTTTAGGCGCGATAACCTTATGGAAATTTTACAAGTGAAGAAGTTTATCATTCCACTGACCTTGCTGGCGATCCTTCTCAAGCTTGCCGGTAAAGCCTATGCCGGAAGTCCAAAGGACGTTCACGCTTTCGATCATCTATTCAGACGGTATGCCGATGATCCCTTAATTGCTAAAGCAATTTGTAAGGTAGAAAGTGATCTTGATCGTTCTGCTATCGGTGACCAGGGTAAGGCTTTCGGATTGATGCAAATTTGGTATCCAACCGCAAAGGGTCATGGGTACACCGGCACGCCCTATGGCCTGTTAGATCCGGAGCTCAATATTTATTATGCCACGAGGGAATTGAATCATTTGCTAAAAAAATATGGAACCTACAAAGGGATCATGGGATACAATATCGGAGAGACACAGCTACGGAAAGGCAAGGTTCAAGTGGTTTATTATAACAAGGTTCAAAAAGCTTTAGGTGAGGTCACGTTATGACTCTGCTTTTAACAACGCTTTTACCGGCATTGCTTCCGGTCATTATTGATCTATTCAAGGGCGGTTTATCAAAGATCATAGGGATCCCTACAGCGGAACCGATGAATTTCAATGAAAGGCTCGAGGAAAAAAAGCTTGATATCGAAAAGCTCAAAGCCCTGGCTACCCTGGATAAACCAAACGCAAATATCTCTCAATGGGTGGCAGATTTAAGGGCTTCCTTTCGATATATCGCGGTCGGTGTTATTGTCCTGGCAGGGATCGTGTATAACTTTTTACCTGAAGCTTCGCAAAATCCGGATTCGCTGAATAGCCTTAATCAGCTAATGGCTTCAGCTACCTTTTTTATCATTGGTGATCGGGTCTATTTGGGATTGAAACATCTTAAATGAGCTTGAGGAAAGATCAGTCTAAATTTGTTCACATGGTCGCTCTGCTGATCCTTTTTGCATATCAAAAGGGATACGAGCTGACCTTTGGCGATGCCTATGCGCATGACGGGCATAAGGCTAACAGTTTTCACTATAAGAGATTGGCCATTGATCTTAATCTATTTAAGGGTGGAAAATATTTGAGCAAGACAGAAGATCATAAGGAGTTAGGTGAGTTTTGGGAATCAATAGGCGGGTCCTGGGGCGGTCATTGGGATGACGGAAACCATTATAGTTACGGGGAAGGATAGCCAGTATGACAAAAAGGAGAAAGCCCTATACGAGACAGGAAGTCAGAGAGCATTTGGCAAGGTTAAGAAACTATGAAAAGACTTTCAAATCCGCACAAACAAATAATGTCTCTGTTGGTCTCAATATCAAAGATTTTTCTGCCTTTTTTGGCAAAACGGTCAAGATCATCAACCAGCTGAATAGACCAACAAAGGACTACTCATAAATGGAGGTTATCACAAGGATATGAAAAAACGATTGTTCTGTGAGTATTGTGGAGGTCGTATCTTGGATTTCCAACAAAAAACTATGCGCGATGGTATGCACGAGGGATGTGCTAAATTGAAGGATGAAGGAAAACAGCCGGATGATGTGGAGAATCACTGATCAGTGGAATCTTTGATCTTTAGGTTTTGGGATTCTTGCAGACCGCTTGATTTTGTTATCCTTATGGTTTTGCTTTATAACACCTGGAAGGTCAATTTTTTAACTAAACTCGTATTGAAAGGGGGTTCGCATGGCAAAAAAGAAAAGAAGGTCAACAAAGAAGTGGGGTAAGATCGGAGCGCCTAAGTCGGCTAAAAGAAGGGCTCATTTGAAGAAGATCCGGAAGAAATAAGATCACGGGCCCAGAATGAGCGAAACAGAAAAGAACGCTTTACGGAACCTTTATGAAAGGTTTGATATTCTGATATGGCTTGCCCTGGCCGGTGCCGGTGTCCTGGCCTGGTGGTATCTTAAAGGAAAGAAATAAACCGCTTTTCCTTCCTGCAGGAAGGGCTTTTTCGGCGAATACCGGTATTTTAGTTGCCTGTAATCATTGACAAATTCAATATTAACCTGGTGATTTTCCATTAAATAGCTCAAACTGCCTTGAGTGTTCATCTATCCATGATCTTCTAAGTCTCTGATAGGATATCCCTTGATCTTTCAAGATCAGAAAGAACACGTCATAGAGGGTCTGTCTACTCTCGACAAACCTTATTTCCTCATTGACAAATTCCTTGATTATCTCATAAGGGATCATGGCCGGATACGATAAGAAAAAAAGAATTAAGCGGTCACTTTCTTATCGGCCTATCCCTTCACAAACTTGAATATTTTCTACCGGATTCTTGGTTGACATCTTATATATTATCAGACTCAATCCGGCGAGTCGGCGCACGGTCTTTGACTTGCTAAAATTTTTGACCTGGTGCAAGAGGTAATCTGCAAAGTCTCTCTCGAGAGTCATGTATTTATTGTAAAGATCTGGCTCGTATTTTTTTAATTGCTCGAGAATTTCTTCCACATCTACCTTGTACAGTTTTGCTGTAGGATGGATCCTGTCGATAGGTAGAGGGCTAACCCCTGCCTCTACCGAATGAATCGTTCCCAGGCCTTTGTATCCCATTTTAATCGCCGCTTGCCTCTTGGTAAGCCCTCTTTTCTCTCTCAAAGATCTTATGTATCTTCCAAACTTTTTCCTGTTATCCATGATTCACCCCCGCTATCGATGTCCTAAAAGGTTTATTCCTTTATATTCCAATATATTACTGATAATCGTTTGTCAAGAGAAAAAAGCTTGACAGTTGATAAAGTCTAGTGTATATAGGGAATATACATAACAGATTGTTAGATTTTAGGAGGTAATTATGAAATGTGAATATTGTGGAGATCCAATTCTTAAATTCCAAGAGAAAATAAAAAGATATAATCCCAGAAGAGGAAAAACAGAATACCATAAAGGCTGCTATGAAATTATATTGGATAAGTTCATAGATAAAGTCAAAAAAATCTAACCAAAGAAAGGAGATATGCCGGTGGTACCAGCGCAAGGGATCCATAAAAAAATTATGGTTCTCATGGCAGAAAAGGGATTGACGCTTGATGAAGTATGCGATAAGGGTGGATTAAAGAGGCAGACGATCTATCATCTGAAATATGCTAAGCTCTGTTATCCTCTTACCATTCATAAACTTGCAAAAGCTTTTGATGTTCCGGTGAATTTTTTTTTCCCTGAAAGCTAGTGTAGGTAATCCACCCTTATCTTGATAATAGACAATTATGGCGCCCCTCTCTATTGATAGTTATTTTTTACCTGGTGATTATCGGAATCAGCTACATAACTGGATCGAGGGAAATTGTCTTAATCCCTTACGGATACTCAAATACAAGGATGCAAAGCAAAGGCTTTTTGAATCTTTATCAGAGGATCTGGCTAAGAATAAAAAACAGGGTGATGATCTTCACCTAACGCTTTTTGAGATCAGGGGCTGTGGAAAATATGGAGAGAAACAGAGACAGAAAGAAACCGAGGAAATGCGGTATCGAGGTTACTACTGCAACCACAGAAATATTCATATTCCCTGTTCAATCCGATATCGAAATGGACAAGGGGTCGAGATGAAAAACCAAAGAAGGGAAATCAGTAAGGCAAATGATTTTTGGGGAATATACTCATGGACATTTACCTTACCAAAAGAGGCCAGGGATTGGATTGATAATCATCCGGCCGAAGCAAAGCCTTTTCTTTTGGATGCACGCAAGGCGGTAGCCGATACGTTCAAAGAAACATTTGGTCTTGATAAAAAATCAAGGAATATTCAGCCAGGCTTTCAGATCGTTTATCATGCTGTATCGAGTCAAAATCCGTTTAAACAATCTTCTCATTTTCACCTTATCGGAGATCCGGTTTTAGCAGATCTGAAAAATCAGAAATTGATAGGCTTGTCTAAGAGCATTCAGCATAAGCACGTCAAGCGGATCTATAAGAAGCATTTGGATCGAGTGTTCATAAAGTATAATATAGGAAACGCTATCAAACCGGAATACACGGTCAATTTGAGGTATGCAGAATGGAAGGATAAACGAAGGATTGACCATGTTTTTAAATATGTCAACAGATCCCAGGCCGAAGATCTTATGAATACGGTGAAGCACGTCAAGGATGATTTTTCGGAATTTGTATGTGTCCTGCACGATAAGCAAAGAAATGTTTATATCCCTTCTATCAAATCTTCTGATGAAATCCTAAAAGCCCTTGAGTATATCCTTAATCCCTTGATTCAGATCCGCATGGCTTATGGTTTTATAAGGGTATTGCCTAAATATTCTAAGCTTTTGGGAATCGAGAGGGATGATTACGAGGATGATAAAAACTGGGAAAAAGTCTGTGATGTGGATATCCGGAGAGAGACAGATAATGTTTATGATCTTGACCGGCATAAGGTCGTTACCAAAGAGAGGGTTTTTGTCCGGAATAAAGGCTCTACTGATCCCTGGGAAGAAATTAAACCGGAACAACTTAGGGGTGAACACGCTTCCATGCAAAACCGGAAACTTTATAAGGCGGTGAGATAGTGAAAGT
>JABUBK010000350.1_pt1 | contig 11112 bp, 13 predicted proteins | sample 7332671 | NCBI WGS metagenome assembly JABUBK01 (sample SAMN07256342, study PRJNA390944) | subsurface metagenome | isolation source: Methane hydrate marine sediment | place: Pacific Ocean: Eastern North Pacific, ODP site 1244 | collected 2002
AGGCAGCACCAGTTGACCAAGCCGCAGGGCAGTCTGGGTAGGTTGGAGGAGCTATCCATTCAACTGGCTGGTATTCAGGGTAAGCCTAGACCTCAAATCAGGCATAAAGCGATTATCACTATGGTAAGCGACCATGGAGTGGTGGCTGAGGGGGTAAGCCTCTTCCCTCAGGAGGTAACCGCTCAGATGGTTGATAACTTCCTTCGTGGTGGGGCTGGAATAAATGTCATTACCCGTCAGGTTGGATCCCGAGTTATTGTGGTTGATATGGGAGTGGCAACTGAGTTGGAACCTCATATTCGGCTTTTATCTAGGAAGGTCGCTCTAGGCACCCAGAATATGTCCCTAGGTCCGGCTATGACCAGCGAGCAGGCGGTGAAGGCAATAGAGACGGGAATTGAGATAGTTGCCACTGAGGTAGTCAAGGGTCTGGATATTGTGGCCACGGGTGATATGGGTATAGGTAATACTACAGCATCCAGTGCTATCTGTGCCGTTATGACCGGGAAATCAGTAGCTAAGGTAACTGGCAGAGGCACTGGTGTAGGTGATAAGCAGCTTAGGCATAAGATAGAAGTAATAGATAAAGCCTTGGCGCTGAATCACCCTGACCCTAAACAGCCTTTGGATGTGCTGGCAAAGGTAGGTGGCTTTGAGATTGGCGGGCTGGCTGGAGTAATGTTAGCCGCTGCTGCTCATCGTATTCCAGTAGTTGTTGATGGCTTTATCTCTGGGGCAGCCGCCCTCATTGCCACAGCACTGTCACCAAGACTAAAGGACTTCCTTATTGCAGCTCATGTTTCGGCTGAGGCGGGACATAGGTTACTGCTTGAGCACCTGGGGCTTAAGCCCTTACTGGATTTGGACATGCGTTTAGGCGAGGGTACCGGTGCCGCATTGGGTATTTTCCTAGCTGAGACTGCAGCTAGGATTTTGTCTGAGATGTCTACCTTCGCTGAAGCTGGAGTGTCGGAAAGAGATAAGACGAGCCATTGAGATTCCTAGCTGCCCTACAATTCTTAACCATCATACCCTTGCCCTGGCGGCGCAAGGTTAGCCCTGAGGATTTAGCCCGCTCTACAGGCTATTTCCCCGTGGTCGGTGTCATCATTGGCCTCCTTCTGGCTGGTCTTAACTGGTTGCTAGGTTGGTTCTTACCTATGGCGGTAGTTCACGTGCTGCTCATTGTCTTCCTAGCAGTGATTAGCGGAGCACTGCACCTGGATGGTTTGGCTGATACCTGCGATGGAATAGCCGGCGGCAAGACCCCTGAAGAGCGGTGGCAGGTAATGCGTGATAGCCGGGTGGGCAGCTTTGGCATCGTCGGTGTCTGTTGCCTACTACTGGTTAAATATATCTCACTGAATAATGTGCCTGAGACCTTACTGATGGCAACCCTAGTGCTTATGCCAGTGGTAAGTCGCTGGGCAATGGTTTATGCTATTTTTGTCTATCCCTATGCCAAACCATCGGGTTTGGGCAAGGTGTTTAAGCAGGGAGTTAATTGGCTGAAATTCGTTATGGCAACGCTTATAGCCTTAGCGGTAGCAGTGATTTTAGCTCGACTGGCCGGTTTGGCTATAATGGTGGGTATCTGGATTATAGTGGTGATTATGGCAACCTATCTGAAACGCAAGTTTTCTGGTCTTACTGGTGACACCTACGGGGCAATAAATGAGGTGGCTGAGGTTTGTGTGCTCCTTCTTGTTTGCCTGTTAGCCCAGGTAGGGTTAGCCTAGTTATGTAAAACGGAGAGATACTTTGTCTAGGTTACTTCTAGTAAGACATGGTAATACTGAATTAAATAGTGCTGAGAGGTACTGGGGGAATACTGATATCAAGCTGAGCGATGCTGGATTTAGGCAGGCTTACCCTGAATACCAGCCAGTTGAATGGATAGCTCCTCCAACCTACCCAGACTGCCCTGCGGCTTGGTCAACTGGTCCTGCCTGGCTCGAGCCTGAGCCATCGCCTCTTCATCCAGAGGTCTTATCATTCCAATTATATTGGATAAAAGTGCTGACACTCTACTCCTTTATAAACCTTGCGTTATTCAAATAGCTCAGGATAAATAATTCTTGCTATCTCTTTCAGACCCTGAATAATTCTAGGTCCGGGGCGGTCAACAAGGTCGCCATCAATAATACAAATTCTGCCCTCCTTGACTGCGGTTATCTCCCGCCAGGCAGGGTGTCCCATTAACACTTCTGGCGAGGTAAACACTGTCCCATGCTTAGCCGGGAGTATGATAATCTCAGGGTCAGAAGCAACTATTGCCTCAAGGCTAAACTGTACCCAAGCACCTGTGGCTTGGGCAGCAATATTTTCCCCACCAGCCATGGTGATAAGAGAATCAGCAAAGGAGCCGGGACCGACTGTCCAAGGATTATTTAGGTCAGTAGCATCAATTATATAGAAAACCCTAACTGGGGGAGCATCCTTCACTCGATTGACAACATCAGACATGTCCTTCTTCATATCCTTAATCAGTTTCCTGGCTCTCCCCTCTGTGCTGGTAACCCTTCCCAGTAATTCAATGTCTTCAAAAATACCATCAATATCCTTGGGGTCGATAACAAAAAAGGTAATTCCTACACCCGCAAGCCCTTTAATGCTTTCGCTGTGCCCATCGGTCAGCACCAAGTCTGGGTCTAAGGCGACGATACTTTCGATGGAAGGGTTAAAATAGTTCCCGACGTTGGGTTTCAACTTGGCTTCCTCGGGGTAATCGCAATAGTCGCTGACTCCGACTACCTTTTCCCCCAAGCCAAGAGCGAAAAGCATCTCGGTGATACTTGGCACATGGGACACAATCCTTTGTGGAATCTTATCTATGGTTACCGCCCTGCCCATATCGTCAGTATAGGTTCCTGGCTGGAACTGCGGCTGACACCCAGCAACCATGCTAATTATTAAGCTCAACAGAACAACAAAAACGCCCAATTGCTTCATTTTCATGAAATATTACCTCTAATCTAATTTAGACAAAATTAAATCCCCCTCTGCTCAATAAAGCGAGGGGGATTCCTCAGCACACTCTGACCACTATCCCACCCCCTTTCTCCGCGGAGGTTCCAGGACACCCAGAGGTTCGGCGTTCTGGCTTCTGATAGAAATTATCTACCAGTCACAGTAGGCGGCACTGCGTCGGACTCTCACCGACTTGCTCTCCGGCAATGCCTGAATTATTTCAGGCCCCCCGGGCTACCTATTCAATTTTATACCTTATAATAAAGCAATTTGGTGAAAAGGGCAAGCTTATCAGCCTTGCTGCCGATAGTTATAGTAACGAACCATCGCTGATAGAACCTTAAGTGCTCTTTGCAAGATGGTGAAAGTGGATATTCCATTTCTAACTAGCAAACTCATCCCCTGCCTCTCCATAGATGGCAAACCGGCAACAAGAATGATAGGCTTTCTCATCTCATCTCTTAAATTCACCAGTTGTGTCGTAAACTGCTCATCCAAATGCGAATAGCACAAAGTCACGATAGCGTCTACTTCTTTCATCATAATCCGAGCACACTGGAGATGGAGTCTAGGTGAAATATCATAAGTCAACCAACCCAGGTCTACCGGGTTTTGTCGAGTGAGGGTAGCCATTGCCATGTCTTGAAGAGTATCATTTAACTCCTGCTGAGTTTCGTCAGATAAGGTAGGCATCGCCAGCCCAAGCTCCTCGTAGATATCAGCACCAGTAACTGCCCCGCTACCGGCTTCCACTATTAGACCAAACCTATTTCCAACAGGTAGAACCGGGCTGGTAAAGCCTACAGCTAGGTCCAGCAGCTCCTCGAAATTTTGGGCACTGACTACACCGCTTTGCCTGAGGGCAGCATCAAAGACGGCACTATTACCAGCTAAGGCACCTGTGTGCGAGGCAGCGGCTCTAATACCGGCTTCTGTTTTACCTCCCTTCCAAACAATTATTGGCTTCCTCGGCGAAATCTGCTTTGCCAGTTGAAGAAACTCTCTCCCTCGTTTAATCCCCTCAATATAACAGCCAATGACCTTCGTCTCAGTATCAGCAGCAAAGTATTCAAGAAAATCTTCAATTGTCAGGTCACTCTGATTGCCAATACTAACCACCTTGCTACAACGCAGCCCAAGCTCATAGCCCCTCGAAATGAAATTCTCACTGGCATTGCCGCTTTGACCTATGAAGGCAATTGAGCCCGGGTCACCTGTTAAATAAGCCTCAGTAAGAATAGTGTTGAGATTCGCTCGGGGGTTATATAAGCCCATGCAGTTGGGACCAACAATACGAGTGCCGCCTTGTTGAGCGATCTGGAGCATCTCATTCTCAAGCTCTCTCCCCTCAACACCCAGCTCGGAAAAGCCAGCACTGTGAACCACAGCAAATTTCACGCCCTTCTGACAGCACTCAGCCATAACCCGGGGCACAATTCTGGCAGCAACAGCTATAATAGCCTCGCCAACCTCCCCCGGAATGTCCAGGACGCTGGGGTAACTCCTGAGCCCCATAATCTCTGATTGTCTAGGGTTAACCGGATACAGCCTGCCCTTGAAGCCACCTTCAAGGAGACCATTCAATATGAACCCACCGCCCTTATCTATATCTTGTGATGCGCCTATTATGACGATTGAAGACGGGCTGAACAGCTGGTCTAGCTCGTGGGCCTTTCTCAATTTATATCCCCTTTCTGCCTGGTGCTATCTTCAGTCTCGCTAGAAACCTTATTGTGCACATTATAAACTATTTTTATCCTTAGTGGTAATCTAGGGCAATACCTGGGAGGCAAGGTATGGGCATATGCTGGGCTTGATGTTTCAAGTTAAATTAATTAGTATGGTAGCTAATGGAACATATATCGTTTTTAGTTGCCTTTAGTGCCGGGCTATTGTCTTTCCTATCCCCTTGCGTGTTGCCATTAGTGCCGGTGTACCTGGCTAGCGTATGTGGGCCTGAAATACTTGAGTCAGGGGCTAATAGAGGTCGTATCCCGATATTCTTCCACACTCTAAGTTTTGTCGTTGGCTTTTCTGTGGTTTTCATTATCCTGGGAGCCAGTGTTGGATTGGCTGGGTTTGCCCTTGGTTCCAGTCTCCTCATTGACAGGATAGCCGGCAGCTTGCTAATAGCTTTTGGTTTGTTTTTATTGGCTACCTTGAAACTCCCCTGGTTAAACTATGAAAAGAGACTAACGCCTTCTCTGGGCGCTACCACCGGCTACTTGCGCTCCTTCCTCATCGGAGCCGTATTTTCCCTTGCCTGGACTCCCTGCGTTGGTCCTGTACTTGGTGGCATCCTGACTCTTGCTTTGCGTTCAGAGATGGCATGGCAGGGTACTTATCTATTAGCCACCTACTCTCTTGGATTGGGTCTCCCCTTTCTCATTATAGGTCTGGCATTTGATTCTATTGCTCCCCTGCTAAAACGGATTCGTCGTTACTCCACTTATATCTATATCGTTAGCGGCTTACTGCTCATCGCGGTAGGGGTGGCTGTCCTGACCAGTAACCTGACCTGGTTTTATTCATATGGAGGTTAATTGTGAGCCGGGCGTATAAAGTGATACTATTAACAATACTGGCTTCAGGGATATTAATAACCGGTTGCTCGGCCCCGGAGATAGGTAAGTCAGCACCGAGCTTCCAGCTTACTGATATCAACGGACAATCTATTTCTCTGAGTGACTTTCAAGGTAAGCCAGTATTAATCAACTTCTGGGCAACCTGGTGTGCCCCCTGCCTTTTTGAAATGCCCTATATCCAGGAGGTGTATGATGAGTGGGCGGAGCGAGGACTGGTGGTACTGGCTATTAATGTAGGTGAGAGCCTTACTATGGTGAAGGAGTTTATGCACTATTTTAACTTTTCCTTTCCAGTACTGCTGGACATGAAAAAGAACGTGGCTGCGAAGTATAATGTCATAGGTTACCCTACAACCTATATTGTTGACAGTGAGAGCATAATTAGGGATATAAGGATTGGTCCCTTCCGTAGCGTAGCCGAAATAGAAGACATACTAAGCAGGATTCTCCCTTAATCATCCGGAGGAAAGGAGGCCGAAGTGGGTGATGTTTTAGATGAAGCCTACGCCATAGCTCAGTGCAAGGAGTGTCCATGGTATAAGTCCTGCGTGTCACCAATGAAGTTCACTGCTGAGGATATCCGCCGACAATTAGAGTCATCGGCACCAGGGATGAGTATGTCGCCGGAGGCTGACCTTGGCATGCGGAACCTTCTATCCAGCATGGCAACAGCCGCCCAGAACTCACTACTGGAAGCTTGCCCCATCTTCATTAACCGCTTGCGGGCTAATCCTAAGCTCGCCCAGCGTCTGAAGAAAATAATGCAAAACTGGGGTAAGGAAGAGGAACCGGATACCACTTGAATCCCCTTGGCAGCGATACAAATGTCAACCGGGTTGTTATCCAGAGTGGTTAGGCGTCCCACTCTAAATTAGCCTATTTTACCGATTGGTGGAGCTGAGGGGACTCGAACCCCTGACCTCCTCCGTGCAAAGGAGGCGCTCTCCCTGCTGAGCTACAGCCCCGTTAGTCACAAGTATTATAGCAACAAAGGGTTTTACTCGCAATCTGCCTCAATGAGGCTTGGGTGCTAAGCTCGCTCATATCGTTTTACCAAACTTAACAATATTAGGACAATGTATTATCATACATATATTAAAAAAGGTGAGGTTTGGAGAAATGGCACTAGTTGAGGTCAGCATTATTCCTATAGGAACCGGGAGTCCTTCACTCAGCCGATATATAGCCCGAGCGGTAGAGGTATTGCAAGGGGAGAAAGACATAAAGTACGAGCTAACAGCAATGGGAACGATTATTGAGGGTGATTTGGCTCAGCTTATGACTCTGGTGGAGAAGATGCATGAGGCTGTCTTTGATGCCGGGGTAACGAGGGTAGTAACTACGGTCAAGATTGACGACCGGCGAGATAAGCTTTCAAGCCTCAGTAGTAAGGTGGAATCATTGAAGAGAGAGTTAGGGCACTAGTTGGATGTTGGGAAAGTAGCAAATGACAGTAGCTCATATTATTATCCTGCTGGCAACTGGCGTCGGCGTTGGCTTTGCCGGTGGTCTTCTGGGCCTCGGTGGCAGCTTCATCATGACCCCCATCCAGTACATAATATATACCGATATGGGCTTGCCCACAGATATAGCTATAAAGCTGGCATTTGGCACCAATTTGCTGGTTGTTTTGCCCACGGCCTTAAGTGGTGCCTGGAGACATAGTAAACTGGGAGCGGTACGGTGGAAGGCAGCTATTATTATGGGTAGCTGCGGTCTAATAGCCGCCTTTGGTGGGGCTGCCCTTGCCACTTACCTCCCCGGGGCAGCACTAAAGATTGCCTTTGGCGCCGTTATCCTTGCCAGCGGTATCAGCATGCTTACCACCAGACCGCCACAAATTGAGCCGGAGCCTAAGGATAATCCCTGGCTATGGGTTGCTTGGGCTATCCCCATAGGTATTGTAACCGGCATCATCGGAATTGGTGGCGGCGTATTAGTAGTTCCAGTAATGGTGTTGGTGCTTAAATTTAAGATACACAATGCTGTAGCTACCTCCTTAGCTATGATGATATTTACCAGCACTGGTGGTGTTATTGGTTATATTGTAAACGGTCTTGGCGTTTCCAACTTGCCCGCCTATTCTCTAGGCTATGTTAATTTACCATCATGGTTTCTGCTGGCAGTTACCAGTGTTGGCATAGCACAAGTTGGCGCTATAACCGCCCATAGGCTGCCAGCCAAGCAACTGAGGTATATATTCATTGCTGTAATGTTCTATATGGGGCTCAAGATGCTGGGTGTCTTTGACTGGTTAGGTTGGCCAATATAGGTGTAAAATCTTGTGGCTTGAATTTTATTTTTGCATTAGTGGGGAAGGGGGGACTCGAACCCCCACGCCTTGCGGCACATGATCCTAAGTCATGCCCGTCTGCCAATTCCGGCACTTCCCCATAAAGCTACGCTAGATACAACCTACTAGTCTAAAAAGTTAACCGCTGATGTACGCTATGCCTTCCTTTTTCTAGAAGGCAAGGAATGCCTAAGTACACCTATTATTTTACCATAAGATGTCTCTCTAGGACTATTGGCATAGAGTTAACTCCAGAAGGTATAAACGAGTTCCTGTCTTGCTTGTCTGGTGGTAACGCCAAACACGCTCATTATAGGGCTTTGAGGGTATTATGTAATTGGCTGTATAAGCAAGGCTATCTATCAGACAATCCTGTCAGATTGGTAGACCTCCTAAAGATAGCAAACAAGTTACTAACTACCATCACTTTGGAGCAACTCGAAATACTTCTCAAGGCCACTGATAGCTTAAGAGACCAGTGTATTCTGAGTTTGCTATTTGATAGTGGCTTAAGACTTAATGAAACATACGACAGATGTGGGATATAGATGTAGAATTAAGGCGCACCGTTTACTGGAGTAAGTAGTGAAGAGATAATATATATCCTTTCTCGTCTATAAGAGGACTAGAAATTGATTCTGTGCGTTCTCAGCACTATTGCAGACGGAGGTTTAATCCAAAAAAATAACAACGTATGTCACTATCGTTATGTGGAAAGAGAATGTGGTTTGATTTATGCTTCATTATCTTCTCACACTAAACCTATCTAGCCCCTTCTTGGTGAATAGTCGTTTCCACCACGGTTGCTTGGCAGCGGTTAAAAGCCTTACCTCACTCTCTAGACTTCTGATGCGTTCTGTGGCGGCACCAAGTTGGGCAGCTAGAGCTAAGTTCTTCTCTTGAAGCTCCCTGATAATATCCATGACCTGGATAGGGGTCTGGATAGAGGTCTGGCAAGTGGTATTGTCTATACCTTTTGGTTTACGAAGGTCCGGAGGCAATTCTAGGATTCGGTATTCCTCACCGAAAGGTCCGGGGACCAATTCGGCGTGTATCTTGCCTGATTTAATAAACCGTCTGACTGTTCTGGAAGATACCCCCAGTGACCTCGCTGCCTGTGCTATGGTTAAACCTTGACTTGACATAGGTCTAGACAAGTGTATAGTCAAAGGAGGATTATTGTCAAGGGGTGGGCAGAAAAAGAGCAGCCCAAAGGTCACTATTGTTCAGCTGTTAATTACTCGTCTTCACTTGCGTATGAGTCTCCAATAAGTCAGTGTATTCTAGCCCTCACCAACACCACCTCCCTCTCTAAAGTTGTAGCTGCATTCCACACGGACAAGGAAGCATTTCTGTTCTGGGGTATTGGCAATCCTATCAACGGGGGCTAAACTCAAGTTCCAACATCAGCAGCTAATTATTTTACCTATTGAGAAATGTGATGGATAGGGATAGAATAGAAATCAACTACTAAGGTGAATAACAAGGGGTTGAAATTATGACAATCAGTAAGTATCCTTGGCTAAAGCTTATTATAGCAATAATAGCAGCGGTTGTTGTCGGTATTATATTAGATTCATGGGGTTGGGGTATAGCAACCTTTTTTATTGCTATGTTTCTTTTCATTTTTGTAGCGGGTGGGATATTTGGGGGCCCTATTAAAGGCAAGATAGAAGTGACTGAAGAATTAGATTTCCTCCTAGACAGACTGCAACTGATTGGTAACAAAAAAAATGAGTTACCTCTTAACGCTCGTGGTTGGTGTAATAGTTTGGGTCTCTTTGTGCAATTAAGGGAAATGGGAAATATGACAAGATTGCAGGCAGGAGATAAATACTACTCCCAGATAGACGCCTGGCTGGATTTTTCCCCCGGTGCTGATAATACCTTCTCCCCCCCAGGTAGTGATAGTATCTTCTCCCGCTCCTTTTGGAAAGTTAAGAAATACAACCCCGGCGATTGGGAGAAGTTGGTAGACCCAACAAGTGACATTGCATTCTGGTTAGGCATTCATGGAGGTCTCCCTGAAGAGTATGTGGATTCTTTTAATGAAGCCATTGAAGTGTTTAAGATTGAAGGTTATCTTGAGCTTCCCCGTATAAAGGAACCTCCTCTTCCACTTCCACCTTAATACTTCCTAAATAGACGAAAAGCTAATGACAATAAGTTGGACTGAATTATGAAGGAACAGGCGTGTGCGAAAGGGAGTGAACTTTACAGAGCAGCTATAGCTTGTGGGATGGACATTGAAGACGCATTTAATGATGTGGCTGGCTCAATCGGTATGACCATTAAGGCTGTACCATCATTTAATGTAAATGACCTTCAAAGCTCAATTCAGAAGTGGTGGTCAATCTTTCTTACAACTTATTCCTTGAAATGCATTAATAGGTGGTCAAAGCAATTTGGTAAATCTAAAGATTATCAGGCAATGGAGGAATTATGGTTCACATCTTTTGAACCCCTTTGGATAGCTGGTTGTAATTTCGCAAGGGAAAACCAGTTACAGGTGCTCGGGAGAGGACTTAAAAAAGCTGTGCCTCGTCATTCAGATAAGAACAGTGGGGATAACGAAGAGTCACTGAAGGAATGGGCTGACGGATTTCTAGCTCAGCTTAATGATACGATACCAGAGATAATTACTGAATTCAAGGGGCGGCAAAGGAAGGCTATGTCACGAACTTTGGAAGAACTTAAAGAATATGACAAAGCTTCTTTCTTTGGGAAGTTGAAACGGTGGATGTCTACCAGATAACAAGCTATCACTATTCAATTGTCCACCCAGCCACACCACCCCATCTATAGTAGTAGACGTTCCCAATCCCTCTTTACAGCTGTTGTTGTTATCAATACCCATTACGCTAAGTTAATCTAGCCTCAGCTTTAAAACTAGTTGCTGTGTCCATCATTTTGTCAGGTTGCCTCTGGTGAATCTTCATCTCAAGCATTTCCAATAATCTCTGAGATGTTTTTTCACCTCTTCTATAACCTCTTTGGTATCTTCAAATGAGGGGTCTGTTTGAAATCTCTGGGGAATCGGAACCGGCTCTTCTGATTTGATGGTGAAATTAGCCAGTCCGGAAATTAAAGCTAGCCAGGCATAGGGCAAGACTGCTTTGGTATAGCCGGAGCCAATTATATCAATGACTCGACCCTGGCAGATTTGAGCCATCTGCCTAACCTTTTCCCCAATCATCCTGAAGCCTTTCACCGGTAATCCCAGGCTGGTCAGCTCATCACTAAAGTGTGGGTCTGAGCCGCCAT
>JABUBK010000351.1_pt1 | contig 11093 bp, 8 predicted proteins | sample 7332671 | NCBI WGS metagenome assembly JABUBK01 (sample SAMN07256342, study PRJNA390944) | subsurface metagenome | isolation source: Methane hydrate marine sediment | place: Pacific Ocean: Eastern North Pacific, ODP site 1244 | collected 2002
CTACCTCAGCCCTGGTACGTATGGCCAGCCGGGACTACCGCCAGCTTCGTGTCCAGCGTGGCGACACTGTGGTTCTTTCAGCTACCCCTATCCCGGGCAACGAGGCTCTGGTCAATAGAACTTTGGACAACCTGTTTAAGCGGGGGGCTCAGGTACTGTATGATAAGGTGGCGCAGGTTCATGTTCATGGACATGGCAGTCAGGAGGAACTGAAACTGCTGCTGAATTTGGTCAAACCAAAGTTCTTTATACCTATCCATGGTGAGTATCGCCACTTAAGTCTTCATGCTAAATTAGCCGAGTCGGTAGGCATTCCAAAAAGCAATATATTCGTATTGGAGGACGGTGACATCCTCGAACTTAGCCCGCAGTCGGGCAAGGTAAACGGCAGGATTGCCTCTGGCAATGTATATGTAGACGGTCTAAGTGTAGGTGACATTGGTCGTGTCGTCCTCCGTGATAGGAGGGTGCTGTCGAGGGATGGGATGGTGGTGGTAATTATCGCCGTTAACCGGCAGACCGGTGAGCTGGTAGGGCGCCCTGATATTGTATCACGAGGCTTTGTTGATACCAGAGAGTCCAGAGATATGATAGAAGAGAGCCGTGATTTATTAGCTAAGGCCTTAAACCGGGGTGGTGGCCAGCTTGCTGAGTGGGGTTTTATCAACAGTAAAGTTAGGGATGTATTAAATAATTTCTACTATGAGCAGACCAAGCGCCATCCTATGATTCTCCCGGTTATGGTGAAGGTATAGCTTAAAACATCTTGCTCACCGAGGGGTGATATGGCTAAGAGAAAGGTTGGTGGCAGAGGCAAATCCAGAGTAAGACCCGAAACAAAGTCAAGGCGGACACGGCCATTGCGTTTTATAGTGTGGCGACTGGGTTTGGTGGCCATCATTGTAGCGCTGTTACTCTGGCAGTGGTCAGCCATAATTTCCTGGGCTAATAGTGTTGCCCTGGGGACTCTGGAGCTGCTTGGCTGGGGGCTAGTCCTTATAGTCGTGGCTATTGGAATTCTGGCCGGAGTTGCCTGGCGGCGGAAGTTATCCTCACTTTTCTATCATTGGAACCAGTGGCTGGGTGGTATTGCCTTTATTCTGGCTATCTGGGGGATATTAGCCCTTTTCTCAGGTGACGGCGTGCTAAGACAAGCTAGCCTGGGCGGGAACGTTGGCTTGAACATAATCGGTCATCAGGGTGTCACAGGCATCCTGCGAATATTGGGCTTAGTTATCGTAGGCATTGGTCTGGTAGCTCCACGGGCTTGCTTTGGTTTGACGGTCAATGCTATTTCATGGTTAAGCCAACAGTTTAAACGGAAGCCGGTGCCTATTTCAGTTCCTCCGCCAGAACCTGAATTTCCCTCAGCTGCGGTTACTCCTAAACCCGCAAGGGTTGAGCCAGAAGTGGAAGTGCCTCCAAGATTTGAACCGGAAAGGGAAACGGCTACTCCCGCTGTTATTACTCCCAGCCCGGCTCAGCAGGAGCTCAGGCAGGTAGCCCAGGAGGTATGGAAAAAGTACGGTGAATCACCAGCGCTGGTTACTGTGGATGGCTGGCGGCTACCGCCGATTGATATTCTGGATAGGATTCCTGAAATTGAATTTAGTCAGGCGGACAATGTTCAGAGAGCTAAACTGATTGAGGATGCCCTGGGGAGCTATGGGGTTGAGGCTAAGGTGGTGCAAATAAACGCTGGACCAACAGTTACCCAGTTTGGTGTGGAGCCAGGTTGGGACAGGAAGACGAAGGAGGTAAGGGAAAGGGATAGAGACGGAAATATTAAGGTCAGACTGGAGGAGGTATCAAAGACCAGAGTTAAAGTAGATAGAATTACTTCACTGGCTAATGACCTGGCTCTGGCTCTGGCAGCACCCAGTATCAGGATTGAAGCCCCAGTGCCAGGTAAGTCAGTGGTGGGAATTGAAGTGCCCAATACTATTACCAGTGTGGTTAGCCTTCGCAGTGTGGTGGAGACCAGCGCTTTTCAGAAAATGGAAGCTAGGTCTAAATTAGGTCTGGCGCTGGGTAAAGCGACCGGGGGTGAAGGAGTAGTCGCTGACCTGGCTAAGATGCCTCACATGCTTATTGCTGGCGCTACGGGGAGTGGCAAGACGGTTTGCCTAAATTCCGTTGTTTGCTGCCTCCTGCTATATAATACACCCGGTGAACTTCGGTTTATTATGATTGACCCCAAGAGGGTAGAGCTGACACCATTCAACAGCATACCTCACCTGGCGACACCGGTTATAGTTGATACCAACAAAGCCTTGAGCGCACTGCGCTGGCTTAACCGGGAAATGGACAAGCGGTATCAGGTATTGGCTGCTGCCAGGGCTCGTAACATTGAGGCTTATAATAAGAATAAACCGCTAGATGAGATACTTCCCTACCTGGTGCTGGTCATAGATGAGCTGGCTGACCTGATGATGACCTCACCTGATGAAGTGGAGCATATTCTGTGCCGCTTGGCTCAGCTTGCCCGGGCTACCGGCATCCACCTTGTTGTGGCTACTCAGCGCCCGTCAGTAGATGTGGTCACCGGCTTGATTAAGGCTAACTTCCCCACCCGTCTCAGCTTTGCCGTTACCTCTCAGGTTGATTCACGCACCATTCTTGATATAGGTGGTGCGGAGAAGTTACTGGGTAGAGGGGATATGCTCTATATGCCCACTGAGGCGGGAAAGCCCAGGCGCCTGCAGGGGTGCTTTGTCTCCGATACTGAGACTGAGAGGCTGGTTTACTTCTGGGGCAGCCAGCGACGGGAGGAGACAGCTGAGTTAAAGCTTGAGGAGCTGGTCAAACCGGTGTCCGGTGATAGGAAGGAGATTCCTGACGACCCCCTCCTGGAGGCAGCCAGGCAACTGATGCAGGAACATACGCATATCTCTACCTCGTTCTTGCAACGGCGCTTACGTATTGGTTACCCCCGAGCCGCCCGCATTATGGAACAGCTTGAGGAGGAAGAGGCCAAGGGGGAAGAAGGGGAAGTTTAGGGTGATGGATATTATTGAATTAGTTGAAAAATTAATATGGCCTGCGGTAGTATTAATATTTCTTATTTTCTTCTGTATCTTCTTTAAAACACCGGTGAAGAAATTTCTTGATAGGATAAACATATTGCATTTCAAGGGAGCGGGAGCTGAGGTATCAGTCGGTGGAGAAATGCCAAAGATGGAGACAGGACAAAAGGTAGGAGGAGAAGAGAAAGTAACCCCTGAAGAGAAGACGGGTATTGAAACGAAAGAATTGAAAGAACCAGTTACCGCTGAAGATTGGGAAAGAAAGATGATCATTGCTTTTATTATGGACAAAGACATTGATAAAGGTAATGAAGCTTATACAAACCTGCAGGAATGTGAGTCTAATGTAGATAATAGATTAGAAAATGAAGCTAGGTACTATTATTTACTTTTTGGGTGTGGTGATACATCAGCATTAAAGAAGTTAGATGACTTAGCGCAGAAAGATGGAATAGCACCTGCAGTAAAACACATCGCTACGAGATATAAAGGATTCTGCTACGAGAAGGCTGGTGAACTAGATAAGGCTGAAGTAGCATTCAAGTTAGCATCAGAGTGTTCCTCGATTAGTGAAAGCGATCGAGCAGTGGATAAAGTAAGACTTGCTGTATGTCTCTTTAAAAACGATAAAAAAAATGAAGCATTTGATTTACTAATGCAAGAAATAGCAAACGTAACAGATGAAGATGCATTGTCCAAACTTTATGAAGGTTTAGCGGATATTTATGAGTTAGCTGAAGACTTGGAAATGAAAGCAATTGCATTAGAAAAGTTAATAGAAATACAACCGAATGATACACAATTACGCTTTAAAGCGGCATATTCTTACGGCCAAAAAGACTTTGATAATCTTGCACTATTGCACTATAAAACAATGATAAATTTTAAGTCAGATGACCCTGCTGCCCTAAATAATATAGCCATTGCATACAATATATTGGATATGCCGATATTTGCTGCGAAGTTTTATAAAAAAGCCATAGAGCAAAAAATACGCTAGCATCGGCAAATTTAGCTTATAAATATGTTTATGCTGGGTTCTACGATGAAGCAGAGGAAATACTTACGGAAGCAAGAAAAAGCGAAAAAATAGACTCTAGTGTAGGAAAAGCAATATCGGATATAGAAAAGCGAAGACAGAATGAATCAAAAGATGAAGAAAAAGCTATTAAAAAAGCTAACGAGCAACAGAAGTTCATGCTTAAGTTTGCGGAAGCTTACTTCGTGAAAATCTTGGACTGTCCTGAAATTGCTGGGGTGTGGAAATCTACAGAAGGAAATGAAATAGAGATAAAACAGGTAAAAGATGAGATTATAGGGGTAGCTGAAAGAACCACAGTGTCGCCACGCTGGACACGAAGCTGGCGGTAGTCCCGGCTGGCCATACGTACCAGGGCTGAGGTAGGTTCTCCCTGACTTCCAGTAGTGATAAAAACAATTCGATTATGGGACAGACCACGGAGCTCATCAAACCGAGCCAGCACTCCTTCAGGAGCGGTAAGATAGCCTAATTCCAGCGCCATGCGGACAGTATCACTCATACTACGACCGATAATAAAGACACGACGCTGGTATTTAGCTGCGGCATCAATAACCTGTTGAATACGTGAGACCAGCGATGAGAAAGTAGTTACAATCACCCTTCCCGGTGCATTAGCCATAACGTGGTTCAGGGTTTCACCAACCACTCTTTCTGACGGAGTGTAGCCAGGAAGTTCAGCATAGGTGGAGTCGGAAAGTAAAAGTAGAACTCCTTGTGCTCCCAGCTGAGCCAGACGGGAAAGGTCGGTTGGTTGACCATTGACTGGGGTGTAATCGAGCTTAAAATCTCCGCTATGAACTACAATACCAACCGGTGTATGTATAATCAGACCTACTGAGTCAGGTATGCTATGACACACGGGGAAAAACTCAACCCTGAACTTCCCCAGTGTAACCTGTCCGCTTACAGGTACTACTCTAAGTTTAGCTCCGGCGAATGCCTTCCCCTCTTTGAGCTTAACTGAAATAAGCCCCTGGGTGAGCTTCGTTGAATAAACCGGCACATTAAGCTGTGGCAGTACATACGGCAGAGCACCAATGTGGTCTTCATGACCATGAGTAATTATTATGCCTCTTATTTTCTCCCGCTTATCCAGCAGATAGCCGATATCCGGAATTACCAGGTCAATGCCTAACATTCCCTCCCCGGGGAACATAAGCCCGGCATCAATGACAACAATGTCATCCTCAGATTCCATCACCATCATATTCTTGCCAATCTCGCTCAGTCCACCGATGGGGATTACTTTTAATCCTGGTTTGGTCATAATTTAAAACCTTAGAACATACTTAATTGCTGTGGTTGTGGCTCAGCTTCCGCCATAGTTTTTGCCTCAGCTAGGAGAGGCGGAATCTTGAGTATGTCAGCCTCTATAGCTTGACGGAGACTTTGTTGATGGAGGGCTGCCGCCGGGTGGTACATAGCATAGTAAATGATATTATCCCGCTTTTGAGCCGTGCCATGGATTTTGCTTATGCTCTTACCAGGGAAAAACATCGCCATAGAATATCGCCCCAGGGTTACAACCATCTTGGGACAAATCAACTCAATCTGACGGTCTAACCACTTACGGCAGGCAGCTATTTCAGTGGGTAAGGGGTCACGGTTATCGGGGGGGCGCCCCTTAACCACATTGGTAATGTAAACCTGCTCACGCTTTAAGTCAATAGAAGCTAATAGTTTATCCAGAAATTGTCCTGCTGGTCCCACAAAAGGGCGTCCTTGCTGGTCTTCATGCCAGCCCGGTGCCTCGCCGATGAACATTATCTCAGCATTTTCTGAACCTTCGCCGGGTACTGCTCTAGTTCGGTATTTGGCCAATTCACACCGCTGACAGACGGCAATCTCCTGATAAAGGTCGCTTAATGCTGACATCTTATCTACCGAGCTAAGGGAAAACCCTGACCAACGTTTTAATTATGATAACACTTTCAATATATCAAGTCAATTGAAGTCAGACGTATTTCCCCAATGGTAAATAAGCGACATGAATGGGGAAGTCGGAAAGACCCTGCCTACTTCATAAGACCGGGCAAGAACAGGGAAATCTGAGGGACAGCTACCAAGAGAGCTACATGACATACATCCGCCATAAGGAAGGGGACAATACCGCGAAATATAGTTTGCATGGAGACGTCTTTGGCTACTCCCTTGATAATATATACATTCAGTCCCACCGGCGGCGTAATCAGACCTATCTCCATCGTTCTGACTATTATTATCCCAAACCATATTGGGTCAAAGCCCAGAGCCATAACCAAGGGAAAGAAAATGGGCACGGTAAGCAGCATCATCGCCAGGGAATCCATAACACAACCGAGTATCAAATAGAAGACCAAGATAATGCCGAGAATGATATAACGGCTCACCGGGAGAGCACTGATAAAGCTTGCCAGCTCAAAGGGGAGCCGGCTTACCGCCAGGAAGTAACCGAGAATCATAGCCCCCAATATGATGACAAATATCATGCCTGTGGTCTTTCCCGTCTCAACAAAGCTACCCTTTAAGGCTTGCCAGCCAAGCCGTCTCCTGGCCACGCCGAAAACGAAGGCGCCAAAGGCGCCAACGCCAGCCGCCTCAGTCGGGCTAAAAACCCCAAAATAAAGACCCCCGATGACCAGTACAAATAGAGCCAGTACAATCCAGGTTTCCCTAAGCGAGATTATCTTTTGCATGAAACTTGTCCTGGGACCGGGGGGACCCATAAGGGGATTGCGCCTACAAAGGATATAAATAGTAATCATGTAAAAGACAGCCTCAAGCACACCGGGGAAGAAGCCAGCTAAGAAAAGCTTGCCTATGGACTGCTCGGTGAGAATTCCATAAATGACAAGGCCTACACTGGGGGGTATCAAGATGCCGATGGTGCCACCGGCAGCCACACAGCCGGTAGCCAGGCGGTCATCGTATTTATACCTTTTCATCTCCGGCAGAGCCACCGTGCCCATAGTAGCCGCCGTCGCCAGGCTTGAGCCGCTGACGGCAGCAAAACTGGCACAGGCACCAACAGTCGCCATCGCCAGACCACCGCGCAATTGCCCAATCCAGTTATGGACAGCGCCATAAAGGTCCTTACTTAATCCGGCATAGAAGCAAAAAGAACCCATAAGTATGAAAAGAGGGATAATAGTAAATCCATAATCAGCGAAGGTTCTATAAGGCACTGTCCTCAACACGCCAAGGGCGGGGTCAAGACCTTTCAGATAGGCAAAGCCGGCAAAGCCCACCAGCCCCATAACCAGACCAATAGGCATTCGGGAAAGCAGTAGTATAAAAAGAACACCGATACCGATGAATCCTATAGTAAGTGGCGTCATCTTTTTACCGCTTGAGATAGAAAGTTAAGGAAATCAACCAGCAGTACCAGGGTAAAACAGGCACAGCCCAGAGCAACCACGCCCACAAAAGGGAAAGTAGGTATATGCAGAACCGATGATTCTACATTCTGGATATACTGAGCTTTTATGTTTATAAAACATTGCCAGCTTATCAAGGAGACCAGACCAAGGCCAAGAAGTCCAGTAATAGAGTCAATAATTGCCTGAGCCCGCTGCGGAAAACGTTCAACCACTACGTCTACCCTGACATGACCCTTCTTGACGGCACAATAGGCCAGGCTAAAGCCGACCACGATGGTCATCATATACACCGTAAGGTCAAAAGAGCCCCCTATCGGCCGGTTAAAAACATAGCGCAGGGTGACGTCGCTTGCGGTAAGCAACATCATTAACCCAAGGACGCCCAACCCTACGCTATGAATCACACCGCTTATCGGGCGAACTATTCTATTAAGCCAATTGGCGGCTCTGGTTAACCACATCCTCAGCTAATTCTCACGGATGGTAAGTTTTCAAGAGTTCCAGTGTTGTATCCAGTATTTCCTGTGCCTCAGTATACCCTTTAGCCTCCATCTTCTTTACCCAATTCTCCCACACAGGCTGACCAGCGACTTCCACCCACCTCTCCAGTTCCTCCTGTGGAAGGGTATACTCGATCATTTCATAGCCTGATCCCAGTAACTGTTCACGACCCTCCAAAGCAATACTATCAAACATGTTATTACTGTAAAGTGCAGAACCCTCGAGACCGCCGACACTCATTATTGCCTTTTGGATATCAGGCGGCAGACTGTTCCACTTATCCATGTTCATTGTCTGGCAAAAGTATACGTTCCACAGAGGTACGTAGGTATAGTACTTTACCAGCTCGTACTGCCTCCAGGAGACGATAGCCTCCCAGGGAATCGCCATGCCGTCCGTCACTCCCTTCTGCAGGTTGATATAGGTCTCAGACATGGGATGCAGCATTGGCACAATTCCCAATGCCTTGGATGCTTCGGTCGGAGGTCCCCCGGTTATTCTCAACTTCAAACCGGCAAGGTCCTCCATGGTTTTGACCTGCTTCTCAGTGGTTACCAGGAAATACGGCGTGCTAGCCCAGAACAATAAAATCTTGTTACCCTTAAATAGATTCGCAACTGTGGGGTATTTTTCATAGAGTTTCCACAGTGCGCCACCGGTCTGCGCCGCACTCTCCCAAGGCATAAATGGCAGGGAGACAACATCAGCCAGAGGTGTCATACCCGGCCAATAGCCAAAGAAATTCCAGGCACTATCGGCAACGCCAGTCTTAACTGCTTCCCAGGCGTCCGGAGCCTTGCATAGAGTATCAGCCCAATATGGCTCGAATTTAACCCTACCTCCAGTTGCTTCCTCCATACTCTTCAACCAGGGGCTGGCTGCATGCTCCTGTTCCCAGCTACCCAGCGTGTTGTGAGAAGCGTAAGTGAGTTTTATCACTTCGGGTGGAGCTGGAGCCGGAGCTGGGGCTGGAGCCGGTGCTGGCGCTGGTGCCGGGGCTGGAGCCGGAGCCGGCGCTGGTGCCGGGGCTGGAGCCGGTGCTGGTGCTGCGCAGCCGCCAAAAATCAACCCGCTTACCAATACGACAACTAATGGAATTAAAAGAAACCTTTTCATCACTCCCTCCTTTTATCAATATTTTGAGCTATGTTGCTCAGCCGACTAATCTTTCCTACATAGTGGTACCCTCCTTATAGCTGTATTTGAGGGCTATTATTTGTAAAATTGATACCCTCTCCAGATTAAACGTTAATCACCAACCTGCGCAGTATGATACACCCGTATACTCAAGTTGTCAAGTGTAAAGTGAGACGGTATAACAATAGCGCCTGCTTCAGCCCAAAGTATCCTCAGGTTAATATTATATCCCCCAGATACACATCAACTTTTGTCTTTACACCGCTAAATTCCTTCGGCTTATATCCCGGATATTCAATTTTTACTGAGTATTCCTTATCCGCCGGAAGACCTTCAAACTCAAAGTCACCAAAATTATTGGTCTTAACTGTCTCCTTCTCCCCTTCACCGGTCAGCGTCACACTCACACCCTCAGCACACTCATCTTTATCGCCAAATACTACCGAGCCGGCAATAAATCTCTTGGGCAGTCCAATATAGGTAACTTTCTCTCCCATCCCATATTCAGGGTGAAGTATCTCAACCTTTCCTGAAGCTACCAGCTTTGATACTTCGCTATTGGGGTCATCAAGGTCGCCGAAAATCAGTGTGCCAGTGGGACATGCCTCCACACATCTCGGCTCTTTCCAGCCTGCATCCAGCAGATGTGCGCAGAAAGTGCACTTCTGGGGGATACTTTTCTCCTCATTCCAGTATATAACCCGATAGGGACAGGCTGACAACAAGTTTTTCTGCCCTTTTGATTTCTCAGGGTCAATGATAACTATACCATCAGGCCGCCGATAAATTTCACCGTTATGGGCTACCTCAACACAGAGCGCATCATCACAATGCATACACGGCAAGGGTGTATAGGCTACCTTTACCTTGGGATATTTCCCCCTCTCTCGCTCAATTATCCGCATCCAGAAATGCCCGGTCATGGGCTGCGCCAGAGAGTGCGGGGGGTAGTCATTCCCGCAATATTCGTCCCGGCACGCCAGAAAACAATTGTAGCACCCATTGCATTTATTTATATCAATTACCATTCCATATTTGGCCACTGCTTATTATACCTCCCATTTTGAAATTTCTAAAAGACAAGAGTTAGGTGCCATTCCCGGAGCATTCTTTGACATCATCCGGGAAGGAGTCAACTGATTTACACAGCCACCTTTATCTACGCTATAGGGCTTGCCCGGTTCCAGTGGGTCATATACACCTGAAGATTCATATGAATGCACCACCCCCGGTCTCATCGTCTCGGTGACTTTAGCTATACCCAGCACAGTACCGCGGTCATTGTACATCTTGATGATATCCTCATCTTTGATGCCTCGTGCCTCAGCATCCGAAGGATGAATGCGGATAACCCACCAGTTGTAGCCATCCTTTGATATACGGTGAGCTGGAATATCTCCCAGCCAGGGTACATGGGCATCATGATGAGTGTGATAGGAATGCCTGGGATGTGGTGAGATAAGCTGAAGAGGATATTTTTTGGCGAGCTCAGATTGATACCCCTCCCAGCTAGGAATATACCTTGGCAGCGGCGGCCTTTCCTCATCATCAGGGCAATGCTGCTTCAAACTTTCTGAGACAAACTCTATCTTACCGCTGTAGGTGCCCAGCTCTTTGGCCTTCTCCGTGCCCCTCTTAGGGTTAAAGCGGTCAGGGGTATCACACTCCCTGCCTTCCTCAGAGTTACCTTCGGTGTATTCTTCCTTAACCCCCAGTCTTTCGGCAAGCTCAGTGAAAATTTGATAGTCAGACTTTGATTCATATAACGGCTCAATACATTTTTTCTGATAAACGATAACCCTGTGATTACAGGCGCTGGTGATATGGTATCCATAACTGCCAGCATTTGCCCATTCACTTATATCAGTCCGTTCCACATTGGTGCATGCTGGCAGAACAATATCAGCCATTCTGGTTTCCGGGTCCATCCATACGCTTTGATTAACTATAAACTCAAGCTTAGGGCTCTGGTACATTTTAACCCACCTGTTTGTCTCCGTCATGGTACCGATAAAAGAGCCCCCCCTG
>JABUBK010000352.1_pt1 | contig 11076 bp, 18 predicted proteins | sample 7332671 | NCBI WGS metagenome assembly JABUBK01 (sample SAMN07256342, study PRJNA390944) | subsurface metagenome | isolation source: Methane hydrate marine sediment | place: Pacific Ocean: Eastern North Pacific, ODP site 1244 | collected 2002
GGATTAATAAGTGTTTATGAAATAAATACTTATTAAGACTATTGAGGGCGGGGCTCCGCCCCGCGCCCCCGCCCAACCGGAGGGATTCTAAAGAAAGTGCAGGGGGAGAAGAGGGGGAACCCCCTGCACCGGGGAGAATCCCTCCGGTCGGGTCCCTCGGGGGCTTGGGCTCGGCGGCCGAGCATTCGCAAGCTCATGCTCTAAGCTTCGCTTACCGCCTTGGAGCCCCGCCCTCAATAGTCTTAATAAGTATTTTCCCTTCTACGAAGGGCGGCCGTTGGCCGTTTCATAAACAATCATTAATCCTATTAATATACAAGATTGGTGGCGAACCAGGAACAAATAACACAACTAAGTCCCGGCTGTCTCAACCGGCATCTCACCTTCTTTGACTATCCTCTTTTTGATAGTCAAGAGGACTTCTTCTCCAACGAGCTCCTCTTTTACCTTCTCCCATCCGAAACCTGTAACCAGGTTCATCACCCGCTCGATCTCTATTTCTTTTGGATACCCATCCATTGTATCACCCCCTTTCTAACAAGATCCCTTTTGATCTTATTTGATCCTACTCTACCCCGAGAAGATCCTCGAGCTTTTTCAAACACGCTGGACAGACGCCCAGGTGAACAGCATTCTTTATATCCACCGGGTCTTGGCACAGATCACAGGGAACGTATACCGGCGTGTCTTTAAGTGCCACCCGTGCAGGGCTACCCCCTGACCTAGGCTCTGCTTCGGTCCGGAGCCTTTTTCTTTCATCCTCGACCCACAGTTTAGCCACCACTTTAGTTATTCCATGCTCAATGGCCATTTCAAGAAAATAATCACGCCTTGTCTGGTCCGGAGTGTCAACCAGGATCTCAGCAACCGTCATGCTTATCTGCTTTGCGTGGAGAGCCCTTTGAAAATTATCAGGCATCTCAAGCATAAGTATCCGCCGTGCCACCGACCCGCGCGCCTTACCAACCGCCTTCCCAATGTCCGTAAGAGACATTCCTTTTTTCGTATGCAACCCCTCGAAAATCTTAGCTTCCTCGATAGGAGTCAAGTTCACGCGTTGAAGGTTTTCCACCGCACGCAGGACCACCCGCGACGCTTCGTCAGTTTTCCTCACCGCGCACGGAACGAGATCCCAACCCAGGGACCGCACCGCCAAGAAACGTCGATCACCCGCCACAATCTCAAACCGGTCCCCTCGAGGAGTAACCACAAGAGGCTGCAAAAGACCCTGCTCCTTGATCGACTCCCTGAGCTCCGAGAGCTCACCCTCTGATATCTCAAGCCGGGCAACTTCATCAGGACGGTCTATTAAGTCCGTCCGCAACTCCTTGTATATACTCTTTGAAGTCTTTTTCGCTGTCATACCGCTTTATCTCCAGTTTATTACTACCCTTCTTGACAATCAGCGCAAATTTCGCCTTGTCAAGCCCTGTATCCCTTGCCCACTTAGCGGGTATATTTACCACACACCGGCTCTTACCGTGACTGATTGCCACCATCGCCGGCAACTTATCCGATACCGTAGCCATGATCCTGCACACCTACACACTATTTGACAAGTTTGTCAAGCTTTTTCGTCGCATTCCACTGAACCACCCCCACCCGTTGACCGTCAGGCTGTCCAGGGCGAACGCTACACCGCGTCGGGGGGTCCGCCGCTTCGCGGTTCCCTCGATCGGAAACAGGCTGTCGTTGCTCCGCTGCTCGCTCGGCACTCGCTCGTTAACCGCTCCGCGCCTAATACTGTTTTGCTTCGCATTCCCTCTCTCGGCGGCTCTCCCTTCCTTGCTCCGCTCCCTGCTCGATCCCTCGCAGGCTCGCCCTGGACAGCCTGACCGTCAACTCCCCACCCTCTAAGATGCGGACTCATGGCCTCTTTCAGAGACCATCAGTCCTGAAAGCCTAATAAAGAGGCCGTTTATCACCTGTGATAGACTATAATCGCCTACGGCTTGAGAGTTATTAGAGATGGGATTTAAGGTGTTCATTCGTTCCTCATTCACAGGACATTTTTCAGTTGTTCCGCCCGATTTTGAGGTTACCATCACCGGGATATCAATTAGGGTGCGTGCAGTGCAACAAGCGTGCCAAGGAGCCTTGAAATCAGTGCCTATACTGACGCGGGAGATAATATATATGAGAATAACATTCCTTTAGCCCCTCAAACGCCGGGGCAGGCTTCAAGTTTGATCTGATACTTTATACGTATTTTAATCTAATGCCCAAAAAAGGTTTGACAAATATGCAAGACATATTATATCATCAAGTTTCCAAGGGGGTGATAACCTTGAAGAAAAAAAATAGGGTCCCGAAAAGTCAGCTTAAGATCCTAGGAATAAAACCCAAGAAATACACCCAGGAGCACAACGGCAAACGCGTGGTTATCGAAGACCGAAAAACAGGATTTATCTACGGCGCCACCATAAGGATTAAGCCGGTCATGTGCAATAAACCCAACTGCCACAAGTGCCCGCACCACATCTACGCTTATGCTCAATTTAGAGATGGCAGCCGGGTCCGGGAAAAGTACCTGGGTGTTGTACGTTAAACCACATCTTACCCTACGCCGGCAGCCTAAGTACTCCAGGAACGTAGGGTAAGAAATCTAACAAGCAAGGGGGTGACAAAAGGAAATCATGGCAGAGTATATGCTAAACAACATCGACGACAAGCTATGGCGGGACTTCAGAGCCGCTTGCACCTTTTATCAAATCGACATGAGACGTGAGTTCATCCGCCACATACGGAACCTTGTAGGCGACTACCATAAACACCGCAAGGACGACGCACGAGCAAAAGCAACTTTAATAACAGGGAGGCAAAAACTATGAGTAGCAAACAAATCATAATTGAGAATTGGCCCAGGAACGGGCGAGGCCAGGTTATCTTCAAGACTTCACATGAGGCCATACTTTACGCCCAGCTCATATCCGAAAGCGCACAGGCTATAAACAACATCAAAGCCGACAGGGTAGCGGTACTCCTACAGCTCAAGGAAGGAAGGCAGAGGATAGACGTCAATTACAACTTTCTGATGCAGCTTGCCTCCAGGTCCACCTTTTATAGGGAATGCCTGGAGGAGGTTGACCGCATCACAGACGAGAAATTTAACACGGAGGGAAAATAAGCATGGCAGCAGAACCATCAAAAGAAGAACAACAAAGACGCCTGGACGCCGTCGACGCTATTTGTGAGCCCATTCTTTACGAGGCCAGGACACGCGGCCGCGCCGACCTTGTACGCGCACTCCACGAAGTTAGCAACGAAGTCAGCTCCCGCATCATGGAGCTCATGTCCGCCATGAAGCAAGCCGAGAGAGACGAAGCCAAAATACGAAAGGAGGAAGGAAGCCAATGAGATCAAAAGACGAGATCCTTAACGACACCGTAAAAGTCGAACGAGGCCCAATACCATGGGACAGCACCGCGTCAATTCACGAGCGACTCACTATTGAGATCCTTGTTGATATCCGGGATATGCTCCACAAAGATATAGCACAGATAATTGAAGATCTTAATTTCCTAGCAAACAAAGACTAAAAACCCCGGAGACCCAGGGAAAGGAGGTGAGATACATGAAACTACGCGTCGAAGGCAAGGAAATCCTATTCGGACTTGCGACCGAAAAGGAGATCACACTCACATTTGCAGAGCTCAAGGATCTTGAAACGCTAATCAAGATACTTAGGGCAATAACAGACCAGGGGATCCCTCAAAGCCTTCTCATAAGGCTCTAAAAAACCCCGGAGACCCGCATAAACAGCCCGTTTATCACTAATTGATAAACGGGCCCCTTTTTTATGCTACCCCTGGAATTTTGAGCAGCTCCAGGACCTTTGCGATCGGAACAGCTTCGCCGTTACGTCTTACCCTACCCGAGGAGCTCGATCCACCCCGGAGGGTAGGGTAAGATCTTTTTACAAGGTTACGCAGCCAGGCGTAGACCTTGACCCCGAAACTGTTTAGAAGGTTATAACCCTTCCGGGTGATAAAATACATCGTCGATTGAAAGACCATGCCGAGCACCGGGTCACGCCTGATCCGGCGTTGCCGCCTGACATAATTTTCATCTTCCATAACACGGAGCCACCGGTTAAGCGTTGCGATCGACACTTGTATAGGAAACCGCTCCTTTAACAGGCCCAGGAGCTTTAATTGAGACGGGAAGCAGTATTTCTTCCCGAAGTGCTTATTCAGACCGAACAGCAAACTCAGTACAGGCATTGCCTTCGTGGGTGTATTCATGGCACAACCTCCCCTCTTAAAGTTACTCGTAAATACCCCTTATAAAACCCCTTGACAGGCCGCGTCAAGTGTTGTATTTTGAACACACTTCGTTGGTGGTTCACCATTCCGAACCTCCTAAGCCCCGCAGGGGAGAGACTTACAGCCCCTCTCCCCTGTGTTCTTCAAACCTTAAAGAGAGAGGAGGCTAACCATGGCCGAGATAAAAAGTTTAGCAGCGATCCGGGAAAAATGGGGGCGTGTCACTCCTGGACGGACCGCGGACTATAAACTCGGAATCCAAAACCCGCGGAGGGATTGGGAGACCGAGACGGCAGAGGCATCCGACCGCTATAAGGCAGGCGTCGACCAGGCCCACGCTAAGGGTATGTTTACCAAAGGCGTCAAGGCCGCCGGAACGGGTAAGTGGAAAGACCGAGCCCTCAAGAAAGGGCCCGGCCGATTCGCGGAGGGCGTCTATATAGCAGGTCCGGACTATGAGAAGGGCTTCCAGCCTTTCCACGCTGTCATAGAGCGCACCACGTTGCCCGCGAGATTTCCCAAGGGAGATCCTCGAAATTATGACAGGGTCCGGGAGATCGGAACCGCCCTGCACGAGGCGAAAGTCGGAGCGTAATTCGGCCAAAGTCGGAGCGTAATTCACGGAGGCTACATCATGAAGTGGCGATATTTTTTCAAGGCCCTAACCATTGTCGGCATAGTGGCCGACTGGAGCACTAAGGCCCTTGTGGACGGCAAGATCACCGCAAAGGAGGCCACCGACCTTGGCGTTCAGGTAGCCAACGCCTTAGGCATCAAGACAGAAATAGAGCTACCCAAATAACCCAAACAGGAGGTAAATTATGGCACTAAAACAGCCTTTTCTCTTAAAGACCGTCATAGGGAACACCGTTCCAACCTTGACGGCAAGCCCAGGGGAAGCATTTCTTGTTAAGGATATCCTGGTTAGGAGCCCCTCAGACTCTTACATCACCATCAGGATTGACAAGTCAACCGTAGGATATATCAGGATGAAAGGCCCTTTTGGTGGGCATTGTGCGTTCAGACGCGGCCACGCGCAGCATTCACACACCCTCAGAGTTGACGGAGGAGCTCCCGGTATCTCCTGGAGGGACGCACGCATCAGGGACACCGCCAACCGTAACCGTCAATTTGGCCTCCGGATAGACGACGACCTCGGCGTCGATGTTCACGACGAAACCCAGGCCCTTATGTGGAGCGGTTTTCATCTCAACGAAACCCTCTTAGCGTACCTAGCAGCCAGGGGGATATTTAAGGGCTTTCCCATTGCAGAGGGTGAGACAATGACCCTTTCCGGTATTGCACGGACAAGCGCCATAACCGTTATCATTTACGAGCAGTACGAACCAGGCGACATATCACCGGAACAGGAGAACGGGTCTAAGTCACCGGAATATCTCTATTTCAATTACGGCGATTGTGGCGCAGCCGTCAACATAGATGGTGACACCCTCTACGACAACCCCGTATCACCGGCAGAATTTCCGGATTTCCCCTTTGGGAAGGTTGTCCCGGCCAACCACGAAATCGACTTGATCGGTATCTGTGGATCACCAAGAGCGCCAGGTGGAAACACCACCGCCCACCACTGCTACACGGAGTATATCAAGCTTGTCAAAGACCGGACCGTCCTCTTTGACGAGGACCGAAACGGGATCCTTTTTCTCCATCAATCTCCAAACGTGGAAAGCCAGATCGACCAGACCGCCGAGGGCTTTTCCTTGATCGGGAACTTCTCAGAGTATGACAATAACCCGCCCCTTATGTTCCCGGCGCCACTCTCCTTTGTAGCAGGCGACGAGCTCAATATATACCTCACCACGGTTAGGACAGGTAACGGGTCAAGCATCGGTCAAACCGCAACCGAGCTAGCACTAATCGAGAAGGTAAGGAGGTTGACATAAGATGATATACTTAAAAAAGTTCACCATAACCGGCGTCGAAAACAAGGTAACTTTCGACGGCGGGCTTGAGAGCTCCAAGGAGAACCCCAAGAGACTGTTAAGCGTGCTTGTCCAGGTGGATACCTACAAGGGGAACGACATTCAAGGGTGGTGGGAGCGCGAGAAGGTCAGCGAGATCCCGGACTACCTCATTGACACGATCGAAGAAGGTTCAACCGACAAGATCTTAAAGAGCTTCAACCGACTCAATGAAATTGAAGTCGGTTACGACTTGCCCGTAGGTAGCACCTTTATGATGGCCCTTAGTTGTGGAGCCACCGCGAACAACCTCCGCGGCGCGTACCGGTACGAGATCATTTCATAGTCCGGACCCAGGGAAAGGAGCCTTGACAATGTACTACCTCGATAACCCGTGGAGTGCCCGCACTATGGCCGGCAGACGCCCCACGCCGACGACCTTTGTTCACCTTCGCGGATACCCACCCCTTGTCAAGATCTACAACCGCATTCGCAACATCACAGAACTTACCGAGATTCAGGAGATCTTGAACCAGGAGGCCAACCTCTATCTTTCAAATGAAATCTCTCAAGTTGTTTCTCAGACGATAGCCCTCTATGGAAAGGACTTCGTTTCGCTTCACTGCACCGAAGACGGAGCGTTACACATTTACCCCGTCGGCGGAATCGAAGACGGCAAGATGGACGTCGCGATTGCAGATGGCGACAGCGCGGCACTCGGAGCGATTGCCGACGATATCGTTGACGCAGGTGCTATCGGAACCTTGTCCGCCAAGCTCAGGAGGCTGACCCAGGGCCTCGAAGATCTCAAGAGCCTCGTTGTCCTGGCAGCCGGTACGAACCTGATCGGCAACGTCAAACTTGCCGGCATTACCCCGACCCTTGCCAAAGCAGAGATCGACTTCGGCACTCTAGCGACCCACACGATCATTACTGCAACAGCCGGGCTAAAGATCAAGATTACTTCCATAGTGTTTACGATCGGAGGCGAGACCGACATCACATTTATCAGTGGATCAACCGACATCTCCGGACCTATGGACTTCGGAGGCACGGGCGAACCCAGGGGCATGGTAGTACCTCACGGATTATTTCCCCTAGAGTGCGGAACGGGCGAAGACTTCAAGATCCAAAACGCCGCTGCAGAACAGGTGAGCGGATACGTTATCTACTTCAAAGAGTAAAGCGACGCTACTCCTCCCTTACCCTACACCACTCCTGAGATCCCTCCAGGAGCGTAGGGTAAGGGTTTATTTTCTTAGGGGCGAATATGGTATATGAAGAAATGATGGGCATGATCCCCGGCGTTAATCTGTGCGAAGGCGCGGAAGAATTGATTTGGCCCGACACCAACCCCGAAACCATAGCCCAGGACGAAAGCAAGGGCGTCACCGTCGAAGGCGGTGTAGCACCTTTCACGTGGGAGATCGTAGGGACAGATTTCACCCTGGACCACGCCGAGACACAGGACAGAAACAACACCGTTAATTGTGACGCGTCTGGTTGTGGCTCCGGAATCGTCAGCGTGACTGACGCGTGCGGAAAAAACTGCGGCGGCGCGCTTAGATGCGACGTAGGATCCTGGGTCTTGAAGAGTACCAATATATGTGTACGATCCGGCATTGGAACGGAGTATGGTGATTGGGAGTATGAACTCATCAAAGATAATTGGCGTCAGAGACAAACTACGGGTTCGGACGCCTCCGGGTGTCCTGCTCATGGCTGTGAACCAGGTCAAGAGACTTTTTGTACAGACAGAGGTCCCTTAGGATTAACGATAAACTGCGTAGACCCCTTATTTGGTGGTTGCGATTATCCCTACGCTATGCCTTGCTCAAACATGGACTATGATGTTGCGTGCGATTCTGGTAGGAAATTCCTTCCTGGAGATACGGAGTGTTGGCAATGTCTCCACGTTGCTGCACTGTCTTACTGGGAGTGGGAATGTTGATCGAGGATTACCATAAGAGGGAGTACCCGCCATGACAAAGACTGATAAACTGCACGTATTCGGGTTTAAGATCCTTTCGGAGTGCTTGACGCTTCTCAAGGTCATGCTCAAGCACAAGATCACGATGGCAGATCTCGAATCTTACCTAGAGCACTATAACCAGCAGCAGCCACCGCCACCCGGGGAAAAAGAAACTATCGTTACAGCTAAGCGGCCGCCTGCAGCTAGACGCAAAAAGAGCCCTTGAGACGAGAGCAAACCCTCCAGGCGTGGAGGGAGAACCCGGAAACACAAACCGAATCGGAACTGTTAAGGCCCGGCCGACTCGCGCCTTGCCTCGACCGATATCGACATTTTCTTACACTACAAATAGGGCCTCTGCAGGCGGCCGGCGTAGGGTAAGATTTGCGGACCGCGAATAATTTTACCCTACGAGCTGAGCCGGATCCGGTCGACCGAGTAGGGTAAGATTGCGAGCTCACACATGAACCCGACGGCCCTTTTAAGTATCCTTGTACCGGTAGCCCTGGTAATGTTAGGGTGGATCATCACCGTCGAAAGACGCCTTACAAAGATTCAAACCCATCTCAAATATATGAAGGAAGATCTTGAACTATGCCTACAACTCTTGGGTCACCGTATCCCTTAGATTGGCGCGGAGATCCTCCCCACATGCTCCAGCCCGACGTTCCCGTATGGTGGAGATTTCTCGAAAAGTACGGGAGCCCCTTTTTAAAGCTATACTATGACTGTCTTTTAGGAGGCCCCTTCCTCGATGCAGAGGAATTGAAGGACCCCTACAAAAGGGACTGGAGGATCCTCAACTCAAAAAGAGCGGACGCCATTGCAGAGCTCGAGCATGAGGTATGGATTATTGAGGTTGCAAAAGAACCAGGCCTAAGAGCTTTGGGCCAGGTTCAAACTTATACCGCCTTGTGGCTCAGGGACCCAAAAATCCGGAAGATAGAAAAGGCGGTTTTGGTAGCAGACAGGATTAACCAGGACTTACTTGACGCGGCGGGCATGTATGGTGTGCTTGTCTTCTTGGTATAGGCAAGGCCATTGCCTTGACCCAGGGGAGATCGTCGCTCCTGGAGGAAATTTGAGCTTTCCTTGAATGGCCATTGTACCTAATTAACCCTAAATATAGGTTTTTGGATCCACAATGCCCGAATGGGAGTTCCCGGTCAGCCTACCGACCTTCACCGACGAGGAATTTGAGAAGAAACAGGCCGAGTATATAGCCAAGGAGGGTTATTATGTCACCGTTCCCAGGCTCCGGGACATCATCAAACTAGGGAGGATCCCCGAGCCCGACAAGGCAGAGTTTAAAAAGTGGAGATCAGGCGAGCTCAGACGCACAGATCTGCTCCGTCACGGACAGATAACCAGGCTATTGAACGACAAGCGACGAAGGCGAAATGCATCCCTAGCAAGCCCAATGCCCACATGGGGGAAAAACGTCGCATCTGTCCTCACCTTTATGGACGATATCAATGATTCCCTTGGCACTGCCGGCGTTATCTGTAGATTCGCGGCCCGCCTAGCTCCAAGGGTACTTAGTCGATTTTTGTTAGGACCTGCCGGATGGCTTTTCCTAGCCGCGGAAATTGCCGGCCTGATCCTCCAACTTATGAGATTGCCCTTTACCTGCCTGCCCGGTAAACGCACCTTTGAAGCGGCGGCCGATTTGAACCCCTTTTCCAAGAAAGCCAAGACCAGGAGAGCGAGAAAGCTCCGGAGGATTCTCCCCGGTAAAGGCGAGCTCATAGAGATGGCACAAACCAGTAATGGTATATGGGGAATTGGGCTTTGTTTAGGCCCTGCTCTGGGCTTTGTCTACGACGTCATAGCGGGGGGATACCGGACAATTAAAGGCCAAAAGGTCACATGGCTTAGGGACCCACCACCCTTAAAGGAATATCAAAAGAGCTCTGTCTTTGCATTACGTAACTCCCAGGTAGGAGCCGCGATCAAGGAGATCATGACCGAAGACGAGCACCTAGCCATGATGCTTGCCCTCAATGGTGCAACCCAAATACTCCGAGCATACTTTGAGACTTGGAACCCACTCGACGAAGTTGAAGGCCTGCAGTATGCCCTTTTGCCCGCGCCTCGACCGAGATATGAAACGACTCTATATGTGCTTCAAGAGGTAGGAATAGGCCCCGGCGAAGCTGTAGGATGGCCCGGACTCGACAAGGAATTTGCAACGATAGAGGAGCTCTGGAACCAGAATCAGGAGCCCGCAGCGGACGCCCTTTTGTCCTTCGGGCGGCGAAACAATCAGAACTATATCGGAGCGATCGGCTGTCAAAACGCGTGGGAGTTCGGCATGAATATGCAACACATGGTTGAAGGCCCAGGGACGGTCGATTATGAATACGACGGAGCTTGGAAAGGGTGGAGTGACTACTACAGCACCGGTTGTGAGCTCACTAAGTGCGCAAGCGGCTGGCGTTACTCCTGTATGAAGCACCAAAATACAACACACCGTTTTGGAACCCAAATGGTAACGGTAAGCGGGTGAGTGCACGGCATGCCCTTGCCGTACAGTTTGTACGCGCCTAAAGCCTTCACCCTGGTATGCCGCAATTGTAGAATTTCCTTCGGAACTGAGTGGTGTCTAGGGGAAGCATATATACACTGGGTCAACGGGGTAAACGTCCAGCGCCTTGATGAAGATGTGCTCCACGGTCAAATGTATGCCGTCGGCCCCGTTTACTAGCACGACAACTCCCACACCCCCACACTCCGCCCACTCCCAACGAGACCCCCGCCCGCCTTTTTACCGTTAAAAAGCTAGAAACGCACGGAAACCAATTAAGACGCCACCAAAGGAGTATATTAATAGGATTAATAAGTGTTTATGAAATAAATACTTATTAAGACTATTGAGGGCGGGGCTCCGCCCCGCGCCCCCGCCCAACCGGAGGGA
>JABUBK010000353.1_pt1 | contig 11072 bp, 10 predicted proteins | sample 7332671 | NCBI WGS metagenome assembly JABUBK01 (sample SAMN07256342, study PRJNA390944) | subsurface metagenome | isolation source: Methane hydrate marine sediment | place: Pacific Ocean: Eastern North Pacific, ODP site 1244 | collected 2002
GGCAGTACCTTTTCCCAACCCGGTCTCTCTTTCTGATTCTATCTTGACTTTTTGGGGAACCTCTATTCCGTACGCCGAGATCCGAATTTACGGCCTTGCAGGAGAACTGGTGAAAACTCTGGATGAGATATACGGGGCTAGTAAGGTTTCGTGGGATGGTAGAAATGAGCAGGGTAATCGAGTAGCCAGAGGGGTGTATTTCTATACAGCTAAAGACTTCAAGGGGAAATTTGTTGTGAAATAAGAGCTTTGAAGATATCTCAGGAGGTAAATCGATGAGAAAAAGATTGTGGAGTGTGCTAGTAATAATAATGTTAATTATCATCCTCAGTTCTGTTTGCTATGCAAACGGTCCGGGGACCACCGGGGCTAACTTTTTGAAAATTGGAGTGGGAGCGAGAGCTGCTGCCATGGGGGATGCTTTTACTGTTATAGTTGATGACAGCACCTCTTTATATTGGAATCCAGCTGGTCTGGCTAAAATGGAAAAACGTCAGCTTTCAGCTACTTATAATATGTGGTTTGCTGGAATAAATCAGGGTTATTTTGGTATAGGCTTTCCTCTCTCCAGGGAAGGAATTGTAGCTGGGGGTGTTAATTATGTAGACATGGGAGATTTTGATGGTAGAGATGAGGCTGGTAATCCTACCGGGACTTTTACAGCTTCCGCACTCAATTATCATCTAGGGTATGCCAATAGAATTGGTGAAAAGTTCATATGGGGAATAAGTGCAGGATTAGTCCAGGATACTATTCCTGATGACATAAAGAGTACCTATGCGGCTAATTTCGGGCTTCTTTTTGAGACCAGCGAATCCCTCTCTCTTGGGCTGGCTCTTCAGAATATAGGTGGCCAATTAGGGGGCGACCCTTTACCCTTTGTGGCAAAAATAGGTATGGCATATACCTGGAAGTCTTTACTTTTAGCTCTGGATATAGCCAAACCTACAGATAATGATCTGTATTATTGTACTGGGATAGAGTGGTGGGTAATGGATGGCATAGCTCTGCGGGCTGGTTATAAAACCAATCAGGATATTGGAGAAGGTCTCACGGCTGGGTTCGGTTTTGATAAAGGCAAAATTCGATTTGACTATGCCTATGTACCTTACGGAGAGCTGGGCAACACCCACAAGGTGTCATTCGGAATGAGCTTCTAAACGCGTTTTTTGGAATCTATTGTTAAATTTTTCACTGATTTGCCATTCAGCATTCACTATTCACGATTTGATACTCTTCGGTTTACCTCCCAAGAACTTTATTCTGAAGGACTTCTTTGAAAGGGTATTCATTATTCCTATTAGTATTCCCAGGGTGAGAAAAGCTCCCGGCGGGAGGATCATTATTACCCAGGGTCTAAAATAAGAACCTAGAATCTGATAGCCAAATATAGACCCCGAACCCAGTAGCTCTCTTATGCTTCCCAGAATAACCAAAGCCAGAGTAAACCCAAGTCCCATTCCTAAAGCATCAGCCAATGAAGGTGGAATTGGATTTTTGGAAGTAAAAGCCTCCTGCCTTCCCAGTATTATGCAGTTGACTACAATCAAAGGAATATAAGGGCCCAGAGCTTTGCTGATAGCAGGAAGATTTGCCTTAAGAATGTAATCAATTACAGTGACAAAACTGGCGATGATTATGGTAAAGGTGGCAATTCTTACTTCCTGAGGAATTAGTTTTCTTATAGAAGAAATGACTATTCCGGAGCATATAAGAACAAAGGTGACTGCCGCTCCCATAGAGAGTCCGTTTATGGCTGAGTTAGTAATGGCCAGGGTGGGACACATTCCCAGAAGTAGAACAAGGGCAGGGTTTTGCTTCCATATGCCTTTAATGAATTGAGCATAGAGCCGATACGAACTCATTCCTTATCTCTCCTGAGACTGATAAAAACATTTTATCTCCTTTTATCCAATAAGTCAAGATTCGTTGCTTGTCGCTAGTTGCTCGAAAAGAAGAAATTGTCCTTCGGCATTCCCTTTAGCACATCTCTACCGAAGGACATTCCTTGAAGGAGCCTTATAGACGCTACCTTAACGAGTCTTCGAGTTGAGGAAAAAGAAAGACGTGCTGTTTGAGGAACGAAGTGACGAGTTTCACGTCTTTCCCGAAACGAGAAGACGAGTAGAGATAATTCAAGGCGGATATCGAGTGACAGAGAGGAATCGTCCCGAGGTTCTTCTTGACAAAAAAGTCTATTATAATAATATTAAAAATGTTTCAGAACAGAACAAATAAGCTGATATCTCAGTGTACAAAATCTAAATAAAGGAGGTCTGATTCCGGAGAAGGAGTAGGGCTATCCTCTGCGGGAAAAACAAAAAGATGATTGAGTTCTTAATTAAGGGCGGCCCTCTAATGATTCCTCTAGGGGTGTGTTCTGTACTAGTGCTGGCTATTGTCATTGAGAAATTCATAGGCATGGGTGCTATGGAGAGAAAAGCAAACAAATTCATTGAAAAAGCGCAGGGAATTCTGAAGAGCGACGAGGAAAGGAAAATAGATAAAGTCTTCGCTTTATGTGAGATGAGCTCTTCTCCTCCTGCTCGCATTCTTCAAGCAGGAATTAAAAAGATAAGTAAAGGAAGAGAAGAAATTAAAGAGGCGGTGATAGATGCTGGCTCTTTAGAGGTACCCTATCTGGGAAGATATTTGAGAATTCTTGGGACTGTTGTTACTATTAGTCCTCTTTTGGGATTGTTGGGTACAGTCAGAGGAATGATAAGGGCTTTTAACGTGGTCGCTGTTCAGGGAGTAGGTGAACCAGGAGCCCTGGCAGCAGGAATTTCTGAGGCACTTTATACTACAGCCTTCGGTCTCGGTATAGCTATACCAGCCCTGGTGTTCTATAATTATTTTACTCATAGGACAGATAGGCTTGTTAGAAAATTAGAGAGTTCTTCTGGTGAATTTATAGAACTGCTAATAGGGAGGTAAAAATGCGTTTTCGTCGTCCTTTTGAACGAAGAGAAGCAGCTTTTGATCTAATGCCCCTTATTGATGTAGTGTTCTTACTGATTATATTCTTCATGCTTACCACTAGTTTTCGGACGATTTTTCAAGGTATAAAAGTAGATTTGCCTACCACCATTACTAAACAGGAGAGAATAGAGCAAAATATTATCATCACTATTACTAAAGACAATGTTCTTTACCTTGATAAAACCCGGGTGACAACTTCGAAGCTGGTTTCTCTTTTGAAAAAGAAATTGGGAGAAAAAAAAGGCCTGGTTATGATCAATGCAGATAAGCTAGTTCGACACGGTAAAGTAGTAGAGATAATGGATTTGGCTAAACGAGCAGGAGCGGATAGAGTGGGAATTCTTACTTCTTATATAAAGGTGGTGAAATGAAGTGAATGAAAAGAGACGATTTAAGCTTATTCTCTTGACTTCCCTTGCTGCTCATTTCCTTTTTATTCTTTTCTTTCCTGCTTTGGGACTTTCTATTAAGCCTCCCTTAGAATATGTGGAAGTTTCTCTGGTAAAGCCTCAACCTACCCCGGCTCCTAAGCCGGTAGTTAAGAAAGCTCCTGCCAAGCAGCCAGCTCCTAAGCCAGTAGTCAAAAAAGTGGTTGCTGTGGCGAAGAAAGAGGAAAAACCTGCTGCCGTCAAGTTGACTCCCCCCGCCAAGAAAGAAGCAGAGCAACCCAAAGAGGTGATTCCTGAAGCAAGTGAGGTAACTCCCGTAGTAAAAAAGAGTATAGAACCGGTTCTTCCTGAAGTCTCTCCGGTGAAAATATCTGCCCAACCGGCTCAAAAGCTTCCTGCTATACCTCCTCGGGTATCTACGAAAAGTGAGATAGAAGTTCCTCTTGTTGAACAAAGCTTAGAGCCGACTCTGGGGGGCGGTGTGGGTGGTTCACATCCTTTAGCAGAGGCAAGAGGTGTTGAACGGGGAGAAGGACGACTTTTCTCAGGAGAAAAAAGTACCAGAGATACAGAAGGTTTCCCGCAAGGAGTCGATATTCCTTCCAAAGCTACCTCTTATGCGAAGGGAGGGATAGCTTATGAGAAGGAAGAAGGTGAAGGTCTAGGGGGTAGCGGTCAAGGGCCAGAAATTGAAGGGGCTATAGCGGGGAGAGAAATTCGAAGATGGGTTGAGCCTGGTTTCCCTCGGTCGGCAGAAGACCTAGGCATGAGGGATGGTAAGGTAAGAGTAAAAATCTGGGTGCTTTCCAGTGGAGAGGTTGTTGAAACAGCGATTATCCAAACTTCTAATGTCCCAGAATTTGACCAAAATGCTTCTCAGGCTCTAAGAAAATGTCGATTTGAGAGTATTGAGGAACAAGAAACGCAGACCGGAATAGTTACTTTCCGGTTTAAAGCAGAGTAATCTCAAAGATGTTTTGCTTGACTTTTATTCTCAGGCGAGCAGGCCAAAGGAGTCTTAGAAAACGTGAATCGTATCTAGTATCTCGTATCTCGAAAAAGAGTTTTAGAGTGCACAATACGCTATACTAGATACGAGATACGAACAACGAGATACGAAATGCAAGGTATTTTCCAGCTAGTTACCGAACTCAAGCCACGGGGTGATCAGCCCCAGGCCATAGAAAAGCTAGTAAGAGGAATAAAGAGGGGGTTGAAAAAACAGACTCTAATCGGTGTTACTGGTTCTGGGAAAACCTTTACCATGGCTCATATTATTCAAGAAACACAGAAGCCTACGCTGGTTATTTCTCATAATAAGACGCTAGCGGCTCAACTCTTCAGTGAATTTTCTTCTCTATTTCCAAATAATCATGTAGAATACTTTGTTTCCTATTACGATTATTACCAACCTGAGGCTTATGTTCCCCAGACCGATACCTATATTGAAAAAGATGCTTCTATCAATGATAAAATCGATAGAATGCGTCATTCTGCTACTCGTTCTTTATTAGAAGCCCGAGATACTGTGATTGTAGCCAGTGTCTCCTGCATCTATGGTTTGGGTTCTCCCAGAGATTATCGAGAAATGCTGTTGAAAATAGAGATAGGAGAACAATTAGAACGAGAGAAGATTTTGAAGAAATTGGTGGAGATTAGATATGAGCGTAATGATATCGATTTTTCTCGCGGAAAATTTAGAGTTAGGGGGGATATTATTGATATTTTTCCTGCTTACGAGAAAAAGGCGATAAGGATCGAATTATGGGGAGATGAAGTAAAAAGGATTTCCTTCTTTGACCCTTCAACTAGAAATGTGGAAGATGGCCTGGAAAAGGTCTATATTTATCCTGCTACCCACTATCTGGCTCCTCCGGAAAGACTGGATTATATCTTAGAGTCTATAAGAAAGGAACTGGAGCAGAGACTGGCTGAATTCAAGTCTCAAGGAAAGTTATTAGAAGCTCAGAGATTAGAGTCGAGAACTAATTATGACCTTGAGATGATAAGTGAGGTAGGTTATTGTTCAGGGATAGAGAATTATTCTCGTTATTTTTCAGGTAGAGCACCCGGAGAACGTCCTTTCTGTCTTATTGATTATTTTCCTGATGATTATTTATTATTTATTGATGAGTCTCATCAGAGTATTCCTCAGCTTCATGCTATGCATGGAGGGGACCGGTCGCGCAAGGATAATCTTGTAAGATATGGATTTCGCCTTCCCTCTGCTTATGATAATCGTCCACTGAAATATAGCGAGTTTGAATGTTTAGCTAATCAGGTTATCTATGTTTCAGCTACTCCTTCTCCTTATGAATTGCGGATAAGTTCTCAAATAGCGGAGCAGCTTATTCGTCCTACGGGGCTGGTGGACCCTAAGATCACTGTGAAACCTACTATCCATCCTGTGGATGATTTATTGGAAGAGATTAAGAAGAGAACTGAAAAGAAGCAGAGGGTTTTAGTAACTACTCTAACTAAAAGGATGGCTGAGGACCTTACCGAATACCTGGGAGACCTGGGAATAAAGGTCCGCTATATTCATTCCGAAGTAAAGACAATGGATAGGTCGAAAATTATCAGGGATTTACGGTTAGGAGAATTTGATGTTCTGGTGGGGATTAATCTCCTGCGAGAAGGATTGGATTTACCTGAGGTATCTCTAGTAGCTATTTTAGATGCTGATAAGGAAGGTTTTCTAAGGTCGGAGACATCTATAATTCAAACAGCAGGGAGAACATCTCGCAATGTTGAAGGAGAGGTAATTCTTTATGCCGATGAGAGAACTTCCTCTATAGAGAAGGCTTTAAAGGAGACAGAAAGAAGAAGAAAGATTCAAATTGATTATAACCATGCGCACAACATTACCCCTACTACTATTCGTAAGGCCATTTTAGCTGATATCGAGACTTATAGTACCGACAAATATGAAGAAGTAATGGTGAAAGATAAAGAAGCAGAATATATACCGCCTTCAGAGATTCCTCATCTGGTAGAGGTCCTCAGGAGAGAGATGAAACAGGCGGCGGAGGATTTGGAGTTTGAAAAAGCAGCTCAATTAAGAGATGAAATAAGGAAATTGAAGAAAAAGGGGGATTAAATGGGTTTGGCATTGGCATTATTAGGGATAGCTCTAGCAGTGGCGTTATCAGGGATGGGTTCTAGTATTGGTATTGGCTATGTTGGTCAGGCCAGCGCCGGGGCAATGACTGAAAAGCCGGAAAACTTTGGTAGGTTTCTCATTCTTACCGCTCTTCCGGGTACACAGGGAATTTATGGTTTTGTGGCCGCTTTTTTCTTGATGATGAAAATCGGTCTGGTGGGAGGAGCACCGGTTGATTTGACCTTATCTCAGGGATGGACTCTTTTTCTAGCTGCCCTTCCCATAGCTATCCTTGGTCTGATCTCAGCTATTCACCAGGGAAAGGTTTGTGCCGCCGGTGTGGGACTTACTGTGAAAAAGCCGGAAGAGTCAATGAAAGCAGTAGTTTTAGCTGTTTTTGTAGAGTTTTATGCTGTATTGGGGCTGCTTGTTACTATTTTTCTTGTAATTGGAATAAAAATCTAAAGTTAGTTCGTGGTTTATTGTTCATAGTTCATCGACAAAAATAACACTTTCCTCTCCCTTTAGGGGAGAGGGGTAGGGTGAGGGGAACAACTAGATACGAGGCACAGATGGCTTTAGAAGATATTATAAAAGGGATTAAGGAGAAGGTTTTCCAGGAAGTGGAAAAGATTAAGCAAGAGGCCGATAGAGAAAGAGAGGAGATTATCAAGAAGGCCAAGCAAGAAGCAGATAGGGTTAAGGATGAACTCATAAAAAAGGCGACAGAAGAAGGGGAGGGCGAGAGACAGAGAAGATTAATGAGGACAAGAAGTGAGGAGAGAAAAAGGATCCTTGCTTTTAAAAGAGAACTAATAGATAAAGTATTTAGACAGGCAAAAGAAAGATTGGATAACTTAAGTGAAGAGGAATACCTTAAGTGGTCGGAAAGGCTTCTTCTTTCCAATATAGATTCCGGAAAGGAAGAAATTTTGGTCTCTCCCCGAGATAAAGATTTAATGGAGAGAATTCTTGTTGAAGGGCTGGACAAAAAAGAGACAAGGTTTCTTCCCCAGCTTAGTGAGAAAGAAAGAGGTTTCATTATCAGAAAAGAGGGTGTCCAGATAGACTACACCTTTTCTAGTCTTTTCTCTTTCTTAGAGGATGAGTTAGAGATAGAAGTAGCCAGGATACTATTCGGTTCTTGATTCTTTATCCTTTGATTACTCCTAAGGGGCGTAATTTAGCTACTTTCTTAGAGAGTCCGGCTTTTTCTACTATCCCTACTACCTCGTTTATGTCCTTGTAAGCCTCAGGCATTTCCTCCGCTATGGTTCTTCTCCCCTTGGTAAGGATGAAAATTCCCTTGTCTTCTAGTTCCTTTTCTAGCTCCCTTCCTCTAGCTACTTTGTTGGCTTTAGAACGAGACAATACCCTTCCTGCCCCATGACAAGTGCTTCCCCAGCTTTCTTTCATAGCTAGTTCTGTGCCTACCATTATATAAGAGTTAGTTCCCATATCTCCTGGGACCAGTACTGGCTGCCCCACTGATTGATAAATAGAAGGCAGTAAAGGATGATGAGCAGGAAAGGCTCGGGTAGCTCCTTTTCGATGGACGAAGATTTTTTTTCTTTTTCCCTCTACCACATGTTCTTCGAATTTGCCAATATTGTGGCAGACATCATAGACTAACCCCATTCCCAGGTCCCCGGGGGAAAGACTGAGTACTTTTTGTAGAGTCTCTCTTGTCCAGTGCATTATTATCTGCCGATTAACCCAGGCATAATTTGCAGCGCAAGCCATAGCGGCAAAGTAGTCTTTCCCTTCAGGAGAATTCAAGGGAGCACAGGAGAGCTGACGGTCAGGAAGGAAAATGTGGTACTTATCAACTGCATGGCGCATTCTTGCTAGATAATCATCGCATACCTGATAACCCAATCCCCTGGATCCGGAGTGGATGGTTAGGGCAATTTGATTTCTCTTTAATCCGAAAGCCTTAGCTATTTGGGGAAGAAATATTTCTTCTATTAGGTCAATTTCCAGAAAGTGATTGCCTGAACCAAGAGTTCCTAGTTGATTCTTCCCTCTTTTTAGGGCTTGTTGACTCACTTTTTCTGGATCTGCTCCTTCCATTTTTCCATATTCTTCTGTTCTCTCTAAGTCTTCCGGTAGACCGTAGCCTCTTTTTATAGCCCAACTTACTCCATCTCTTAACACTTTTTTTAGTTCATGGAAGGGTAGCTTAAGTGAGGAAGTGCACCCTACTCCACAGGGAATATTATTGAATAGAGCTGCCAATAGATCACGTATCTTACCTCGTACATCAGACAGAGTGAGGTTGGTCTTCACTAATCGTACTCCACAATTAGAAACCACGAAGTTATTAGCGATGAAATTATGATGAGGATGCTCTACGGTGAAGTCATAAACATAATTACTAAAGTGCACTGTTTCTTTACTTATTATTTCATCCCATACCATTCCGGAATGTCCTAATCCTTCAGTGTGTTTCTTTAAGAATTTGCTAAAAGAGAGGGAATTGGAACTCACTCTTGGAGAGGTTTTTCTTCCTTCATAAATGGAGCGTTGGACAAAACGCAAGTTGATATAGGGGGAATTAATTTCTTTATAAATAGCCTTGGCTCCTATGCCCGTTTCTTTTCTTAATCTTACAGCTTGCGTAGCTATCTCGCTCCTATTTTTTATAATCAATTGTTTGAGTTTTAGAAATTGCACAGCTGTATTTGCGATAAAACGTCGTTTTTTGTTATATTCAAAGCTAACTTTGCTGTAGAGATTAATCATATTCTGCGTTTGGTCGGAAAGCATCAATCGGAGTCGATAAGATATTTCCCCTTGCTTATTTACATATTCATTTCTTTGGCTAATTTTTTGAGTTTTTACCCTAAATTCAGCTAATAAGGAGGAAATTTCCTCCAAAAATTTTCTTCCACTTTCCAGAAATCCTTCTTTTTTATTCATGGAAATAATGGGGCAATAGAAATTATAGTCATGATTCAACATGGTTTTTGGAGTGGATAACTCAGCGCCAAAGAAAGCAGCCAAGAAAAGTCTTTTTTGCCAGAGAGGAACCTTAGATATCCAGGAAGGGAGATGATAGTCTTGATTTGTCTTTCTACCTAAGGGGACTCCTAAGCTAACTAAAAGGATGGCGAAGCTGCTTGATCCAACTTTACAGAAGGTTTCCTCATTGGTGAACTCATATTTGGCGTAAGGAGTGTTTATTTTATGCTCTCTTTTTCTGCGATAAATACGGGAACAATTATATCCAATAAATGAGATATCCCTTCTTATTTCCTCAAGATCCCCGGGTTTACCATAAAAACCGGTAACACCTTTTCCTCTCTTTTTCACAAAGTGAATATTTCCATCTCCAAATACATATCCCATTATTTTTAATATATAAGGTAATTGAGGTGAATTATACTTCAGAGGCAGAAGTTCCCTCTTTTTTAGGTGAGAAATAATCTGATTTAATCCATTGCCAGCAGAGTTCTTTCCTAGTTTCAGGAGTAGTTTTTTTACTCTTTCTTCTTCAAGGATGGTCTCGTTGCTTGGTTTTTCGTACGGAACTCCTTCAAATGGATATGTAGCCACCTCATTTCCTATTTTTAACTTTTTTAGTGCAACCATACCATCTTTGGTATAAAAGGGGTGGTCTTCAGTGGCGATGATAGTTTTGCCGGTTTTAGTAGTTATTTTGTGAACTTCATTTTTAGGAAGTTTCTTTAACAAATTAACGATTTTGGTGCTGGTCAAGTTTTCTTTCTCGAAATTGAAACAATTTACCGGCTCCTTTGGCCATAATTTTTCAAATTTCTTGATCTTTAAGATGTAACCCAGGGGATGTAGGATTAAGGTATCCGGGGAAAGGCAGTTGATATCGTAGCCAATTCCTCCCGGAGAGATGACTCCCCCCTCATCAGGGTCAGTTGCAGCCACTCCCCCTATACATAATCCGTATCCCCAGTGCATATCAGGCATAGCCAGCGAGTAGTTGATGATTCCAGGAAGATAGGCTACGTTTTTTACTTGCAGGGGGGTACGGTCTTTCTCAACAACTCTTATCATCTTCTCATCAGCATAAAGAAGACCGGGTACCCGCATCCCTTCGGATTTTGGTATCTCCCAGCGATAATCATCAATCTTTTTTAAGTTAAATTCTTCAGTCATTCTGATGTCTCAATTTTAGCGTATTTCTCGCTTTCCGTTTTTCACTATACGCTATCCGCTAAACGCTATACGCTGTTTTTTACTATACATCAAATATTACCTGTGCTTCCCATCCCTGGCCAGTTTTCTTAACTTCAAGGCCGTGATAGGTTACTGCCTTTATCTCTGTTTTTAGAGTATGGCGAGACAAATTCAGTTTTTCTCCTCCCACCTTTGCCTTAAGGCCTTTTTTGCTAATTTCCTCTATATTGAACTCTCTCAGAAGATATCCCTCACCATTAAATTTGTAAAGGAGATTTCGCAGCCAATCCACCAGTAACTCGTCTGTCCTCTTTCCTTCAATTCGTACCTCTAGAGACTCTTTCACCTTTACCTTATCCAATTCCGTTGAAATATCAAACATACTGTAAGCAGCATTTTCGAACAAGCTCTCCAGGGATTCTCCCCATACTTTAATTCCTAGG
>JABUBK010000354.1_pt1 | contig 11072 bp, 6 predicted proteins | sample 7332671 | NCBI WGS metagenome assembly JABUBK01 (sample SAMN07256342, study PRJNA390944) | subsurface metagenome | isolation source: Methane hydrate marine sediment | place: Pacific Ocean: Eastern North Pacific, ODP site 1244 | collected 2002
CATATGCAGGTATCATTACAAATTTTTGAGGATTTTTATCAAATTTATATTCCTTTTTATTTTTAACTCTTTCAAATAATTTTACTCTTCCCTCTGAATGTGCGATTCTTGTTGTGATTCTTAGAAGGACAGGTGTATCAAACTTTTCACTTATTTTTAGAGCTTTTGATACAAAATCTTTTGCTTCTTGACTATCTGAAGGCTCAAGCATCGGTATTTTTGCAAATTTAGCATAGTGTCTGTTATCTTGTTCATTTTGAGAACTATGCATGGCTGGGTCATCAGCACTTACTAAAACAATTCCACCCTTTATTCCTGTATAACTAAGTGTCATAAATGGGTCAGCAGCAACATTTAACCCCACATGTTTCATAGCTACAAGAGTTCGAGCTCCTGCAAAGGATGCACCCATTGCAACTTCTAATGCAACCTTCTCATTTGGAGACCATTGACAATATATCTCCTCATAACTTTTTATATTTTCTAAAATCTCAGTACTTGGAGTTCCTGGATATGCTGTAGCTATAACTACTCCACTCTCATAAGCCCCTCTTGCAATAGCTTCGTTTCCTGAAAGTAATTCCATTTCATCCATTTATTCTCCTCAAAAATTTTGATTTTTTAATTAATTCCCTTAATGACTAATTTATCAAGATATAAAATAAAAAATTTTTTGATTTTTCTAAAACAATTTTATAAATCGATTATAAATTAAAAAGATTCATCAAAAATAGTTATCTTTTTAACAGGAGGTATGAATTGCATTTTTGCTTATACAGTCTTAATATATAATAAACTATTATGTAAAAAATATTTAGAATAATATCAAATAATAAGATCAAATTAATGTATTATTTAATTTTTGGGGAATATTATGCTACTTGGTGCTCATATATCTATCGCTGACGGAATTAGTGAATCAGTTTTACATGGAAAAAAGATAGGATGTAATACCATTCAGATTTTTGTAAAAAGTAATCTCCAATGGAAAGCAAGAGATATTAATAAATTTGAGATACAGGAATTTCTTAGAAACAAAATTGAAGCTAAGATTAATCCAGTAATAGCTCATAGCTCTTATTTAATCAACCTAGCTTCCTACAATAAAAGAATCAGAAATTTATCTATAAAATCATTTAGGAAAGAGCTAAGAATAGCTCAAAAATTAAAAATTCCATATTTTATCTTTCATCCAGGTTATCACAAAGAAGCAGGTTTAAAAACAGGAATTCGCTTAATTGCTAAAGCGCTAAATCAGATTATTTCAAAAGATGATTATAATATTACTATATTACTTGAAAATACTTCAGGTCAAGGAAGTTCAATTGGTTATAGATTTGAACAATTGGCAGATATAATAGATATAGTTAATAAAAAGAAAAGAATTGGGGTTTGCTTTGATACCTGTCATGTTTTTTCAGCAGGTTATGAAATAAGAAATAGAGAAGATTATGAAAAGACTTTCGATGAATTTGAAAAAATTATAGGGATAAGAAGATTGAAAGTTTTTCATCTTAATGATTCAAAAGGAGATTTGGGGTCGAAAATTGATAGACACCAACATATAGGAAAGGGATATTTAGGACTTGAACCCTTTAGATTTATCTTAAATGACAAAAGGTTTCAAAATATTCCTATGATAATAGAAACTCCAAAAGATCATGGAAATGAAAAGGACATAGAAAATCTAACTATATTAAAATCGCTTATAAAAAATGTTTAATATACAAAATAAAAAGACAAAGTTTAACTAATAGATAACTTTTTAAGTTCAATTATCACATATTGAACTGGACTTTACATAAAGATTTATAATCTACAAATAATATTTGACATAACTAAAACTCAATAGTAAACTATCCTATTGCATCTGAAAATATATGATGTTAAACTTAATTTATGAGCCGTTAGCTCAGCTAGGCAGAGCGTCAGACTTTTAATCTGAGGGTCGTAGGTTCGATTCCTACACGGCTCACCATTTTGCCCCCATCGTCTAGTGGACAAGGACATAGCCCTTTCAAGGCTAAAACGGGGATTCGATTTCCCCTGGGGGCGCCAAGAGTGTATTTTAAAACTCTTTAGGTATTATAACTTTTGATATAAAATAAGTATAAGCATTTTAAGATTTAATTAACAAGCTAAAAAATATTTTATAAAAGTTAGGAGTAATTAAAAGTGGGCGAATAGCTCAGATGGCAAGAGCGCCTGCCCTACAAGCAGGAGGTCGCAGGTTCAAGTCCCGCTTCGCCCACCATTAATCTATACATATTATTTGTACTATTAATATATATTGTTATATTGTTTATATACATTTACATTTTTATTATTAGCTTTTTTATGTTTTCATATTTCTTAATTTATATTTTAAGTATGCATTTAAAAAGGGGCTGTCGTTCAGCGGCCAAGGACACTGGCCTGTCACGCCAGAGATCGCGGGTTCGAATCCCGTCAGCCCCGCCAGAAAATATTTTCAATACTAAATCTGTTTACATAAGCCAAAATATAATTAAATAACCTTAAAATAAGAAGTGGCGAGATAGCTCAGTTGGTAGAGCGATGGACTGAAAATCCATGCGTCCCCAGTTCGATTCTGGGTCTCGCCACCATTTTTTTATTTCTATAATTAATATATAAGAATTTTAAAGATTTATAGTGATGTTTTAAATGTATTTTCTTAAGAAGATTTTTATTACAGCTATAACTATTGTATTTATCACTTCCTTATCAATTTCATTTATTGATTGTAAACAATCAGAGCTTGTAGATGAAGCGATTAAAGCAATTGAGGAAAAATCCACTGAATAGGAAAAAATTAAAGAAAAAGTTTCTGAATAAATATAGCATTTATTCTTCCAGAGGAAATCTTTGGTTTTTATGTTCTCTATCCCACACTTTTAAAAGGAGAGATAACTTTGTACACTGGGGTATGCCATAAAAGGTTGCAGTGGAATGCTTTCTATCCAACACTTGTAAAAAGAAAGTCAACTTCATTAATGTTGAGATACCATAAAAATTTCTTGACTATTTTTTACTACTACCCAATATCTTTTTTAAATCATCTCGCATTAGTCGATTTTTCTTTAAGAGTTCAGTAGATAATTTATTAAGCTTTTTGCGATTTTCCTTTAGCATTTCTATAGCTCTATCAAGCTGTGAGTGTACAATATTTTCAGCTGCACTACCCAATTTAGCAGCTAAGGGACCATCTTGTAAGTAGCGTGAGTCATAAAAAATCTGACCAATTTCATCACTCATACCATATTCCTGTATCATACGCTTTGCCCAGATCGTAGCATTCTTAAGATCATTAGCTACACCAGTAGACAATCCATCTTCATTACCATAATATATTAACTCTGAAGCACGTCCACCCATTGCTAAACAAATCATATCCTCTAATTCATTTTGTGTATAAATTATTTTTTCTTCCTCAATCTCTTTCTCCACATATCCACCTGCACCACCTCTACCTATAATTGTAACCTGCATTGGTATATTTCCTGTTAACCAACCAATTAAAGCATGTCCAGCTTCATGACGAGCAATTCTTTTTAATGTTTCTTTATCAGGTGCTTTCTTAGCTTCTCCCATTCTTATCTTCTCAAATGCTTCTTCAACAATACTATTTGTTACATTACTTCCTTTTCTCGCTGCTATTACTGAAGCTTCTCTTACAACACCACGCAAATCTGCAATAGTCATCCCAGCAGATCTCGTAGCCAAATTATTAACAAACTTCTTAGTAACTTTTGATAACTTTCTGTTTAAGAGCTCATGACTTAGATAACCAGCACGAGCCTCTTTATCTGGTGGTGGTACTTCAATTATACGGTCAAATCTACGAAGCAAAGCTTTGTCAAGTTGCTCAGCTATATTAGTTGCTGCTAAGAGAATTACTGTTCTCATTGTAGGACTACCAAATCCATCCATCTCAGTTAATAATGCATTAAGTGTACTTTCTTCAGCACGACCTGCTCCACCTAAACCTATTCGTTTTTTTCCAATAGCATCTAACTCGTCTATAAATACTATAGATGGAGCATAACGCCTTGCACGGGAAAACAGATCACGAATATTTTGAGGACCACTTCCTTGCCATATTGTTACAAAGTCAGTTCCTGAAGCTACTAAGAAAGCTACATCACTTTCACCTGCTACTGCACGAGCCAACATAGTCTTACCAGTTCCTGGCGGACCTATTAAAAGAATTCCTTTTGGTGGGGAAACACCTAATGTTGCGTATCGACGGGGATTACTCAACCAATCCACAACAAACTGTAAAGTCTCTTTTGCTGCATCTGCTCCAAAAACATTTGAAAATCTTATTGTTGGACGTTCTACATCATCTAATACCTCACTTGCATCTTCAGCTGATACTGCTCGAGATAAACGTAAATTACGTAATCTTATTGATACCTGTCTATCAAAATGATTAACAGTGGGAGCTGTATCAAATGCAAGCACCTTTCTTTCTTTCCCTAAACTTCTTGCTTTCTTCTCTCTGTACATATGAAGAACAGTTTTTTGTAGATTCTTAGTAATTCTTTCACATCTCTCTTCCCACCCTTCTATAGCATCGGATGTGAAAGAAGTTGTCAATATTCCTCTATTACCACCACTCTTAACACATGCTAAAAATAGTTCCTCATCAATTGTACCTTCTCCCTCATCTTCATCAGCAAAAGATAATAGGTAAATTGGAAGTGTTGGTAACCTATCATGTACTGAACGTAGTAATTCCTGCCCTTCTGCTAATGCACGAGCTGCTGCTGGCACATAGTCAAAATGTCTAATTGTGCCTGAAAAAATTTCAGTCATGGTTTTAATATCACGACCAATCCATATATCAATTAGAATCATATCTATCTCATTAGAAGCTATAATTTGTAATGCATCCTTTGCTGAACTAGCTGTTAACCAATCTATTCCAGATATATGTTTTTTATACAATTTCAATAACTCATCCGCAGCAACAAGAAGAATCTTTGGTTTTCCTGGAGGTTCAAATATGCTTGCAATATCTTTGCTTTCCATCTCTAAAGGATCAAGGCAAAAGTGTATTTTATCAACGCTATCCAAAACCTGTTCAAGACGTCTTTTCTTATAGAGTTTGAAGAAATTGAATAGTTCGGTTTTTATGAATATTCCACTCTGAGAACGTACAGTTCTCGCATCTGTATTAACCCCCTCCTTTAATACTAATGCTATTGGCAACATATCATCATATGTAATTGATTCATAGTACTGTTGTTCTATTAAACTTTTAACCCTATTTATCTCTGTACGAGAAATGCGCTCTAACTCATTAACACCAAGATAGTTAAACAAAATAGGATAACCAGTCGCAAGACGAGAGCAGAGTGCTGGTGGAAAAAATGGTCTACCATCAGGTCCCCTCTCAGTTCTAAGTGCATCTAATATTGTTCGACGGTGAAATCTCGAATTAGCAGCATTTATACCCGTCTCATTAGGATTGTCATAGAGTGAAAAGCCAGCATTAGTTGTAAATATAATTGTTGTATCACGAAAAGACACTCTTTTACCTGTAAATTGATCCTCAAGCTCACCTGAATCTAAAATCTGCAGGAAAAGTTGAATTGTATTAAGATGAGCCTTCTCAATCTCATCAAAAAGTAAATAAGCATCTGGGTTTTTAGCTACAAATCCAGTTAATATACCAGGTTGTGCAGCTCGGAAACTGGGTTGGAAACCGACCAATTGAAGATGTGCCTGGAGATCTGAGTATGAACTCATGTTGAACTGCCTAAAAGAATGTTTTAAATATGATGCTCCTAACTTGGCTAAATAAGTTTTACCCACGCCAGGTGAACCAGCAAAGACAAAGATTGCACTAGGACTTTTACGTGCAGTATCAGCATGAGCTACAACTTCAGCATTAAAAAGTCCCTCAATAAAAGCATGAACAGCATGGTCTTGACCAAAGACTTTTTTAAGAAGTTCTGTTCTCATAATACGTATTTTTTCTGTTAGATCACCTAACTCAGAAACTTCTTCATCACTGTCATACAAATCTGATAGATATTCTATAGCATTTTTTTCTGAAATTGATTTTACATCAAGAATATTACAAAAATCTCTTGACATCGCCATAGCGCATATTAGATGTCTAAGTCCTACTAAACCTGGGTGAGTTCTATCAGGTACTTTCATTGCTAATTCGCGAGCTTGCTTAATAACTTCTTGTACTTCATTAGAAAGATGTATTTTTTTCGCATATAATGTAACCTCTGGAGTGAGTATTGCAGGTTGCTCACTTAATTGATCTACAGATATTCCAACACAACGAGCCAATATAACTCTTGCTTCAACATTTTGTTTTATTATAGCTAATAAAATTTCAAGTGTTAGTTCATCTTTTTTCTGTATAAAAGCATAGGTCTTAGCCTGATCCAGGATTTGTTGTGCTTGATCAGTGAACACTTAATTTCCTCCTTTTTAAATTTAAAATGATATTCTATAACTCTGGGTAAAAATCACCTTCTTTTAATTCGTGAAGCCAGATTATTTTGAATAAACCAAAAAAAGTTTGATCATTTTCAATAGTATTTCTATAATTTTTTTCACTTACTGCAATGATGAATTTCTGTTTATTATCTAATAAGTCTTGTTTTAAAACATCTAAAAGAAGGGATGTTTTATTTTCTTGTTTTAATGTATCTATAAATAAAACTAAATTTTTAATATCTAAAGACTCAGATAACAAATTTGCCATAAGATCTGAAAATTTATTTTCATCTACAGTATCTGCAAATATTTTATTAAGGTCGATCTCTAATATTCTTTTCCTATTTATAAGTTCTTGAGTAGAATTTAAAACAATTGGATTTGCTTGAACCTCGGGTACACATATCAGTAAGATGGGGTCTGTATCGTTAGTTTTCAAGGTATGAGTTAAAACTTGTATCTGTGGTAAGTTGTTTTGTGAAACGGATATTGTTCTTGATTTTACATATTGTGATATATCTATTGAATATTTTGAAAGTAATGGCAATTTTTCAAGTGTTTCAGGTGTAATTTTTTCTCCTCTTCCTTCAATAAATATTTTATCCTCAATAACTTGCTTCATTGCATCAGTTGGTTCTTTAAGAAGAATTTTTAAAAGATGAGCAGAATTGAGTTTTTCACTTTTCTTTTGAGCATCTAAAATTGCTTTCATGAATAATTGACGTGATTCTTTAGAACGGTGTATTACTCCACCTTTATACTGATAATTTCCATATCCCAAAACCTTGCGCAATTGACGCCTAACTTTTGTTGTGTCAATAGGATAATCTTTTAGAACTTCTCTAACCTTATCTCTTTCTGTTATCAAAATATCTATTAGTTGTCTGTCTTTAACTGTTAACTGCAGTTTTTGTTCATCAGATTCAGAAAATTTAAGCAATGCGCAAAAAAAATGCTCAGGTTCAATCTCTTTCCTTCTTGCAGCAACTGCTTCATTTGCTGCCAGAATTACTACAAGATCAAGACTTGATAATATTTTCATCAAACATCCTCCATTTTGAAATTATAGCATAGAAGTAGTTGGTATATTCTTTATTGTCATTTAGTTTTTATAACTATAATTATTAATTTATTTGAGACTATTATAAATTCAATTATTTTTTATTTTTAATAACTACTTTCAGCCATATCTTCTAATTTCTTCTTTATGCCTCTATGTCTAAAATCATTTAATAGTTTATTAAAGTCTTGTTCAGTATAGATTGTTTTCGGAGCTTGGGAGGTTATTTGTCATTTATTTATCCTTTGTGTATGAAGGTTATTATTGGCTGATAGTTTTAATTATTTATTATTTCATAAAGATATCTTTTAAGTTTCTGATATATCTTATAAGTTCTTAATGAATATCTTTTAAATTTCAGTAAAGTATTAAGCTTTTATAGTTTTAAGTAAGGCTTCCCTAAAACTCTTTGCTGTCTGATAACGTTTAATAGGTTCTTTTTCAATGGCTTTATCAACAACTTTACAAAGTTCTCTTGGCAAATCCCATCTTCTTCTATGAGTTAGTATCATTGGATCAGTTAACATCATAAGTACAGGACTTCTTTTAAATAATTTTAAATAATCAACCAGTGTCATTTTCTTAAACTTCCAGGGTGGAGGAAAATCCTCCAATGGATATAGTCCAGTCAGTAGATAATACAAAGTTACACCCATGGAAAAAATATCTGTAGAGGGTTTACAAAATTTAAATTTTCTAATTTGCTCAGGTGGCATATAAGCATGTGTTCCTGCAAATTCTCTAGTTTTAGTAATAGTACCTCCATGTGCACCATAACATCTTGATAATCCAAAATCTGCTATCTTTGGAATATATGTGTCATTACTACGCTTTAACAAAATATTCTCAGGTTTAATATCTCTATGAACATATTTTTTAGTAGCATCTTCTTGTTCTATACCATGAAAATAATGCAGTCCTATTAAAGAGTTAGCAATTATATTTACTGCTTCATATGGAGATAAAAGTGGCTTGCCTTCATCAGATACAAATTGGAGTAGATCACCACTTGGCGCAAACTCTGATATAAAAATTGGTTTATTTTCATAATGACTAGCTTCATACAATCTTACAATATTAGAATGTATTAAGTTTTGCATAATACTCATTTCTCTTTGAAAACGTAATAATGTTGCGTTATCAACATTTTCTATTTTCTTCATCTGTTTCAAAGCTACAATTCTACCAGTTTTTTCATGCCACGCTTTATATACTATTCCCATGCCACCTTCACCAAGTTTATCAAGAACTAGATATCCAACTATATTTTCAGGAAGAACTTTTCCCTTTTTCTCTGCTTTCTCTCTCCCTTTCTCTTTTTCTTTATCAGCACAATTTTTGCAAAGATACAGTGCAACATCAGATAATTCTGCTGCTCTACCATCTCTATTTGCATTATCTGAGACATCCTTTCTACAATCTTCACAATAATATCTTTTAGCAGCAATTTTTTTATATTCTTTCTCACGAATTTTTTCAACTTCCTTTCTACATTTAGAGCACATAAAATCCAAATCTCTAAAACTTCTTCCAATTAATGATGGTGGGTCTTCAAGTGGATTGCCACAACGAATACACATTAATTTTTCTTCTTCTTTTTTTTCTACTTTTTCTATTTCTTCAGGAATGGTTTTATCAGGAGTTTTTAAAATCTCCTTTTTCTTAGAAGTTTCTGTAATAATTTCAAAACCTAACATTGTACGCCCTATTCTTATTTGATCTCCGTCTTTAAGTAAAACTTCTTCAACTTTTTTTTCTTCCTGCCCAGGTTTTTGAAGATAGGTTCCATTAAGGCTACATGGGTCTCTAAGTAAGCAGTTTGGGGGTCTAACTTCTAATAAAAAGTGAGCACGGGAAACATATCTATCCTCTCTACTAAGTCTCCAATTAACCTTACATGTTATGTCCTCTCTACCTACAAGAATATTAGTAGGTTCATCTGTACTTTCTTTATATTCCTTGCCTATTTCAGGACCGTGTAAAACACGCATTTTTACTTCCATGATTGTTTTAACTCCTTAGTTCTTAACAAGTTTTTATATTTAATAGATGTGTTAATATCCCCTTTATATAGTTTAATGATAATCACTGTTATGTTATCTTTAGCTCCTTTGGTATTAGCAGCATCAATAATTTCATCACAAATTATCTGAGGGTGATCTAAACTGCTTAAATATTCTGATAATGTTTTATTGTCAAGTATATTAGTAACACCGTCTGAACAAAGCATGATACTGTCATTTTTATTTATATTGAATTCATTTACATCTGGTACAATTACGTGGCTAGCTCCAAGAGCTTGACTTAATATGTTCTTAGGAGGCCATTTAGAAGGATCTTCTGGTAATAAATTTGCAAGTCTAACTTGATTAAATAATGTGTGATCTTCAGTAAGAAGTTTTAACTCACCATTATGAAAATTATAAGCTCTGCTATCTCCAACATGTGCAACCCACAAAGTGTTCAATTTTGATGTAAGGTATGCTGCAACAATTGTGCTTCCCATGTTATTATAGGAGATATCCTCACTTGCTTTATTCCTAATTGCTTTATGAGCATAATAAATTGCTTCTTTTAGCATTGTATCTGGAGTCATTTTTTCTTCTTTAATTAGCCGAATTACATTCTTATGTGTTGAATTTATGGCTATTTTACTGGCTAACTCACCAGCAAGATGACCACCCATACCATCTGCTATTAAAAAAAGATTTATTTCTTTATCTATCAAATAATTATCTTCATTATGATCATAAGCTATTCCTGGATCAGTTTTAGCTCCAATAAGTAATTTATTTTTTTTAATATTTTCAAAATCTTTCATCTTCTAATCATCCTTATTGAGCTATCATTTCCCACACTTACTATAATTTTTGCATTATTTAAAATTAATATTTTATTTATCTTACTTTCATGAACTTTCTTAGAAAATAAAGTTTTTTCAAAATCAGAAGAGAGAATACGAATATATCCCTTTCTACTACCAATAGCAATAACTCCAGTTTGAGTGTCAACCGCCATTGAAACTGGTAAACTTGATAATTTTTTATTACTTGATAATTGACCATTTATCTTCCAGCTTGCTATATATTTATTTTTATATACAGCTAACCAACTATCTTCATAACCTGCACTTATATGTTCAATAGGGCTTACTCCAAATATATTGGATACTAATGATTTTACAGTTTCGCGAGATGCAACATCTAAAACATCAATCTTTCCTGACTGATATCCAATTGCTAAATACCGACCATTTTTTGAAAAGCTTATCTTAGTAGGATTTTCCAAGTTTGTAGCAAAAATCTGTTCATTGTGTGAGGATATAAACATTCCATAAACTGTACCTTCTAAAGAAGATATGTATACTAGCATAGTCTTAAAAGGATTTAATGAGAAGTAATCAATGGGAGTAGTTGTGTTAAACTCATCATCTATTATGAAATCTTTCTCACCAACTTTTAAAACCAAAAGTTTCCCCTCTTTACCAATAGCAATCATCTTATCATCTGATAAATTTTCTAAGCCAATAGGATTTGAAAGATTAAGT
>JABUBK010000355.1_pt1 | contig 11060 bp, 11 predicted proteins | sample 7332671 | NCBI WGS metagenome assembly JABUBK01 (sample SAMN07256342, study PRJNA390944) | subsurface metagenome | isolation source: Methane hydrate marine sediment | place: Pacific Ocean: Eastern North Pacific, ODP site 1244 | collected 2002
TCTATCCCTTAGTAAGTAAGGACGGCTTACCGGAAAAGACATTGCAGGTCTACAAGACGCTACTTAATGAAGGTTTCATAGCAGAATATGATGAAGCCGGTTCTATTGGCAGACGATACGCTCGAGCAGATGAAATCGGCGTACCTTTAGGCATAACAGTGGACTACGAAACACTAAAGGATAACACGGTTACCGTTCGGGACCGTGACTCGTGGAAGCAGGTCAGAAGCAGAGTCGAAGAATTGCCGCAGCTTTTACGCAAGTATTTCCGTTGGAAAGCCGACTTCGAGAATTTAGGCAAGCCCTTTGAGGGCTAAAGTTACGTTACCTTTTTTAACGCATCAGCACATCTATTGTTAGAAATTTAAGCCCATTTTCGCGGGCGGGAAAAAACTTGGTGCTTCCAGCAGAAACTGAGAGACGTGTGAAACGCAGAGCCTTAAGCGTTTGCCGAGACCACATGAGAAAAGTTTTAGATTTAACTAGATTTGTTCCTCAAATGATAGATTGCTTCATAAAAAATGATAAGGAAAAGGCGAGGCAGCTTTTTAATGAGATTCGAAGTAGAGAGGATGAAGTTGACGAGGCTAAGCGTTTAGTATCACGAGAACTTGCTGAAATCGGGGCAATTCTGCTCAGTAGAGAAGACTTTCTAAGATTCACAAACTTAACAAGCGAAATCGCAGACTTTTGCGAAGGCATAGCTTTCCGTCTGCTTGAAATGATGGAACATAATTGGAGCGTGCCCATGGACGTAAAAGAGGACTTGCTGAAGCTTTCAGAGGCTGTCTTGGAGACTGTGCTTAGACTTAGAGAGACAATGATGGTGCTCATTTACGGTTCAACAAAAGCGATGGAGAAGGCTAAAGACGTGGAGATTGCCGAACGGGCTGTGGATGAGCTTTACAGAGAAATCGAGGTCAAACTGATCAGCACAAAACTTGACTTCCCAGCATTAATCCTTATGAGAGACATTCTTCAACTCTTAGAGGACGCCGCAGACAAGGCGGAGGACGCTGCTGACGCCGCCCGTATTCTATCATTCATCATGTAAAAGGCGAAAGCCCAAATGTCTCAAAAAGTTGAAGTGGAATTCATCGAAAACTTTCTGGTCGTGTGGAATCCGACGGAAGGTTCGGAGCTTTATAAACTCGGCTTTTACGGGAAGCCTGTAGGGATTCCTAAGCCTAAAATCGCGGAGTTTGATGTCCCACTTGTTTTGGACCTAATGGAAGGCTTGTATCTTGCTGAAAAAGGAATCATAAGCGTGTACGAGGGTCCAGAAAAGAGAAAGGTCGGTCTAAAAAAGCTGCGTCAAAAGGTTAAGCAGTTGTATGAAGAGTTTGATGGGAAATACACGGTTTACCGTGACTTACGTGACAATGGTTTGATAGTGACACCCGGAATAAAGTTTGGGTGCGACTTCGCCGTGTACAAACATGGACCGGGCATTGAACACGCTCCTTACATGGTTTCGGTGAAAAAAGCCAAGTCCGAGATAACCGCCACCGAAATTGTTAAGGCTGGAAGACTTGCGACAACCGTGCGAAAGAGGTTCATAATAGCAGTGCCAGATTTAGAGAAGGAGAAAATCAGGTATCTGATATTCAAATGGTTCAAAGCTTAAGCTGTCTGTTTTGTTTTTCCTCCTTTTCTATTGTTAGCCTGGCATTAATGTTTGATTTATAAATTCTCCTTTTACGTACTGATGCGGATAAATCTTCGTTGCTGTCACCTTACAACCTTTCGTTATCGTTACATTATCCGCGATGACCGATACCGAGCCTATTTTCGTTGGATTTTTAGGGCTTGAGAGGATTGTCACGTGTCTTCCTATGATGCTTTCTTTTATCTCCGCTCCTTCTTGGATTGTAGCTCTGTCCATGATTGCAGAATTCATTATTTTAACGCCTTTGCCTATTTTGGTGTAATTATCGATACATGAGTTCACTATTTTCACCTTGTCCGCTATCTGACAGTGTCTTCCGATGAGAACCGCGCCTTCAACTTCTATTTTCCCCTGTTTAATTTTTCTGACAATTCTTTCTCTCCGCTTTATCGATTCCTTGCTTTCCCCTTGAACCCATATTTTTCTCTTGTCATTAATTTTTCCACCAAAATCTGTTAATGATGCTAATCGACCGTTAAGCATGTCTTGCATGGCTTCTAAGTAGCGTTGGGCAGTTCCAACATCATACCAACTTCCCTTTAAGGTATAGCCGTAAACTGGTCTACCCGACTTTATCAGGTATGGAATAAAATCGAAACCAAAGTCTAAGCGATGTCTTTCCTTCATTAATTGCATGGTTTCTTTTTCTTTGAATATTTTTCGTATTTCGGGCGAAACCATGTACAAACCGGTGTTAGCCAGATTTGACGGAGCTTCTTTCGGTAAAGGCTTTTCCACGAACCGTGATATTCGCATGTTCTTGTTTATGTCAGCTATTCCGTAGCCCTCAACGTTTTCAACCTCTCTTAAGACGATAGTCATAACCGCTTCCTTTTCTTTATGAAACTCCACGAGTTCTTTCAGGTTCACATCGAAAATGTTGTCGCCTTGCACGGCAAAAACCGGGTCTCTCACATTGTAATATTCCATGTTTATGCTCGCGGAGTGTGCGCTGCCGTGGTCTTCTATGTTTGGTTGATATTTTATGTGAACACGTGGACTTATACCGTATCTTGCCGAAAATCCATAGCCTGATTCAAAATAGTCGTATAGGTCCCGATAATTTCTGTAGCCTTTCACTCCGAAAATGAAATTTTTTATGCCCTGTCTTGCGAGGCATAGAAGCGAGATTTCAATCAAAGGTCTGTTTAAAATTCTTATGCATGCTTTGCTTGTTTCTGCTGTAAGCGGAAGCAAACGTTTGGCTCGACCACCTACAGGAATTATAACTCTTAATTTGTCAGGCGCATAACCGTCGTTCATAGACGCATTACTCCGTGTCTTTTGTTGTTGATTCTACTTTAGAACGTATTAAAGTTTCTAATTGAGGTGAATTTTATAACTTTAAAGCGTCTATGGATTGGTGGCAAAGGCTGAATCTTATGAGTAAGATAAGCGGTTATTTTCGGCTGATGCGCCCGCTAAACTGTGTTATGATGGGGTTCGCAGTAATTGTTGGTGCATCACTGAGCCGTACGTTTTCAACCGCACTATACCTGAATCTCACCTGCGGTTTCATCACCGGTTTCATGTTAACCGCTGCATCCATGGCTATAAACGACTATTACGACAGAGAAGTTGATGCTATAAATGAGCCAAACCGCCCAATCCCAAGCGGCTTAATAAAGCCTAAGGAAGCCCTAGCTTTTGCGTTTGTACTCACAGTGCTAGGTTTCGCTGCAGCATTCGCAAATACATATTTAACGAGCATTCTTTGTTGTGCAATAGCCATAATCGCATGGGTAGTCTTTGTAACTTACACTATCGTTGGAAAGCGCAGTGGGCTGCCCGGTAATTTCCTCGTGAGCGTTTGTGTTGCAATACCTTTCATTTATGGCAGTTGTACGGTTGCTGGCGCAGTTGAATTGAACGTTTTGATTTTTGCTTCTATGGCTTTTCTATCAAATACTGGTAGAGAAATAACTAAGGGAATCGTTGATGTTCAAGGTGATAGAGCAAGGAACATCCAAACTTTGGCTGTGCGTTATGGAACGAAAAATGCGGCAATTGCGGCAACAATATTCTATCTTTCCGCAGTTTTGTTAAGTACGATACCCCTGCTTCTAAACTTTGTTTCTTTATGGTTTGTTCCTTTAGTGGCTATAACTGATTTTGGACTTGCAACATCTTCGTTTATACTTCTTAAGGACTATTCGAGAGAAAATGCCAGAAAAATCAAAAATATTGTTCTCTTATGGTTCGTCATTGGATTGTTAGCATTTATTATTGGTGCCATAAGGTGAGCTGCTGTCTGTGAAGTCTTCGCGAATGTTCTTTTTGTGTTTCTATGCTACGTTTACATACTCATGTAGTCAAAGAATTGTTCCGTGCTGATGTTATGGCGACTTTTTGGTTTTGTTCTAAAAATTGGACTTATAAGTCTCATGGTTGAAACTTTATTAGAGAAGTGTGTTGTTCGTTGAATGTGGAAGATGAAACTAAGATTGACTATGAGCTTCGTGGGAAGGCTTGGAAAGTTTATTGGCTTCTTTTGAAGAATGGTTGCCCAATGAGTGTTCGTGAAGTTCAGAGAGCCTTACATTTCAGCAGTCCGAGTGTCGCACATCATCATCTTGAGCGGTTATGCGAGTTAGGCTTGGTGCAGAAACAGGATATAGGCGGTCACTATTCTTTGGTTAGCGAGGTTAAAATAGGAGTGCTCCGGCACTTCGTCAAATTGGGAAAACTGCTGTTTCCAAGATACTTCTTTTACGCGGTTTTCTCCACGGTTTTCTACATGGCTTACCTTACAATGTTGATGCAAAACTTCACGAGGGAAAACTTGTTCATCATCATTTTCGGGGCGATAGTTTCAGCTATATTCTGGTATGAAGCGGTTCGAGTGTGGCGTCTGAAACCTTTCTAGCCTTTTGTTCTAATTTCTGGACAAAACGTACTAAAAATTAGGATAAAATACATGTATCTCCCTTATTCTTTTAATGGTGTCAAAATTGCAGAGAGAAATTAAGAAAAAGACGGCAACATACGGAATTGCTGCAGTGCTTATAGCTGTTCTATTCGCAGCCATATGTTTCAACTTTGGTGTTCAACCATATATTCAGCCAATATTTCTACAGCTTGAAACGTTCTCAAGTTATGAGGAACTCGAGAGCTTTCTGAAAACAAACATGGAACAAGCAAAAAACTTCGAAGAACAATACTTATCTACCTTCTCCAGAGACGGCGAAGTGACAAGCCAAGACGCCAAAGCCACCCCTGCACATTCGACAACCAACATTCAAGTTGCCGGAGTTGATGAAGCCGACATTGTGAAGACGGATGGGGAATACTTGTACGTGGTCTCAAGCACAAATATTTACACACTGAAAGCTTATCCGCCTAAACAGGCCAAGGTGCTCTCAAAGATAACTCTTAACGAAACATATAACATAAAGATATACGTGAATGGAGATAAACTGGCTGTCTTAGGGAACCATTTTGCTTCCTTACGCGTATCTTATATGTATACTGAAGGCGCATTCATTAAGGTCTACGACATCTCAGATAGGGCGAGTCCCGTTTTAACAAGAACCTTAAGCTTAAACGGCACCCTTTCAGGTTCAAGAATGATTGGCAACTACATTTATGCTACGGTGAATCAACTGGCGGTGCAGTCAAGCAACAACAAAACAGACTTGGAGGTGGCCTTGCCAAAAATCTGTATAGGCGACACTGTCAAAGAGGTTCAAGCGACAGAAATACGATATGTCAATGTTTCAGATGTTTTCTATTATTTCACCACGGTCATTGCAGTCAACATCATAAACGATGCGCAGGAGCCAACTTATGGAACGTTCCTGACAGGTTCAACTGCATGTATGTACGTTTCACAGAGCAACATGTACTTGACAGTTCCAAACACGAGGGTATGGATTCTATCTGCAGAAGTAAGTGGAGCACGTGACGAAACTTTTATTTTCAGGGTCAAACTGGACGGGGAAAAGATAGTTTGCGAGGCTGAAGGTGTTGTCTCCGGATATGTGCTTAACCAGTTTAGTATGGACGAGTACAACGGTTTCTTCAGAATAGCAACAACAAAATGGACTAATGGCGGTTCTGAAAACAGCCTTTACATATTGAACATGAGCCTGAACATTATTGGAGAACTTCCAAGTCTCGCTCCAGGTGAACGTATATACTCAGCAAGGTTCATGAGCGACAGATGTTATCTTGTAACATTCAAACAGGTAGATCCATTCTTTGTGATAGACCTCAGCGATCCAACTGAGCCCAAAGTTCTGGGCTACTTGAAAATACCAGGGTTCTCAGGTTACCTTCACTCATACGACGAAAACCACATAATAGGCATAGGCAAACAAGACAACAACGTGAAACTGTCGCTTTTCAACGTCACAGACGTCTCCACTCCAACGGAAGCGGTCCCCCCATACATTGTGCTGGCCGACTGGTCTGATTGCGCTGTCTTAAGTGATCACAAGGCGTTTCTTTTCGACAAGTCAAAACAACTGCTAGCCCTTCCGCTTTCAATAAGCCGGAGTGAAATTAAAGGCGACGAGTATTATTCCAAGGGCTACTGGCAGGGCGCATACGTTTTTGACATAAACCTTAGCGATGGATTTGTTCTGAAAGGCAATGTCACTCATCAGGAGAATGATGTAAGTGGATGGGAGGGCGGCTACCGGGTGAAGAGGGTACTTTACATTGAAGATGTACTCTATACAATATCTGACAAGAAAATGGAAATGAACACCCTAGAGGACCTAACACCGGTAAACGAGGTGCTCTTTTCTTAAATTTCACTTTTTTTCTTGTTCCATAAAAAGGCAAAAACCAGCATGTAACTGTCTAGAGGGTAGATTATCGACAATTGTTCTCAGTGCGATTTTATGGGTTTTCATATACTCCTTCAATCGCAATTGTCATTTTCTCAAAAACACAATGATGTTTCAAGTGTTTTGGCAGAACAAAACATTGCCCGGCTTTTGCTATTGTTTTTTCTTTGCCTTTAAACGTAAATTCTATTTCTCCTTCAAGCACCAGCATAAAAACATCCCTTGAATTTTCATGAAGGGAATCTGGGGAAGGATCTTTAATGGTTTTCCCTGCTACAACATAGATTTTGAATCCGTCAGCTTCTCCGATTTCAACGAATTCATCAGCGTTTTCATCTTCAGCCAGTTTTGATTCAGCAAGTTTCTTTGCTTTCGAAATTGCCTCTTTGATGTCTGTAACTTTCAACATAACTTTTATCCTCCGGCGATATTATGCTTGTTTTAGTTCCATATAAACGGTAACTGTGGTTTTCGCAAGGTCTTCGACTCGAAAAAGAGAGAGTTTTGGCTGTTCTTCTTTGTAAGGTAAATATTTAGGTTTGAATCCAAGAATACTGAAGGGTGATGTCTATGTCTACCGTGGCTGTGCAGGAGATTAGAGGTGGAGGCTACGAAAACAAACGTGTGGCTATCAGAGGGTGGGTTTATCGTAAGAGAGAAAGCAAGCAAACCGTCTTTTTGGTGGTCCGCGACGCCACAGGCATCATACAATGCACTGTTAAAAAGGACAGCCCCGCGTGGGACGAAGCGAAAAAAGCGACAATCGAATCTTCCGTAACGCTCGAAGGCGTAGTCAAGCGGGATGCGCGCGCTCCAGGAGGCTACGAAATCGCCGTGGAAAAGCTGGCGATAATAGGCTTGGCTGAAATCTTTCCAATAACAAAGGATAAGAGCGAAGAATTCTTGCGGGATGTCCGTCATCTCTGGCTTCGCAGCCGCCGAATGAACCTGATAATGAAGGTGCGTAGTGAAGTCTTGAAGTTTTTCCACGAGTTTTTGAGAGAAAGAGGCTTCATTGAAGTTTCGCCGCCAATGTTTATCTCCAGCGCCTGTGAAGGCGGGGCAACGCTTTTCGGCTTAAAATACTTTGATAGAGACTTGTATTTGACACAGAGTGCACAGCTGCACCTCGAAGTTTTAATCTATTCCTTAGAGAATGTTTACTGCGTGGCTCCCTCTTTCAGAGCTGAGAAAAGCCGAACTATTAGGCACTTAACTGAGTACTGGCACGTGGAAGCTGAATGGCCTTTCGCTGACATGGATGATTTAATGCGCTTAGAAGAAGATCTTGTGAGCTACATATGTCAAAAAACCACGGAGAACTGTAAAAGGGAGATGGAAGAGCTAAAAGTAGATATTTCGAAATTAGCCTCTGTTAAGCCTCCTTTCCCAAGGATCACCTACACAGAAGCCATTGATAGGTTGAATGCGAAAGGTTTCAAGATTAGGTGGGGTGAAGACTTGGGTTATGATGAAGAAAAGGCTCTTGCAGCCGAGTTTGGCATCCCCTTCTTCATATATGATTATCCGAAGCAGATTCAGGCTTTCTACTGCAAAACCCACAGGGACAACCCTGACATTGCGATGTCAACGGATATGCTTGTCCCTAGGATAGGTGAGATATCAACGGGCGGCGCAAGGGAGGATGACAAGGAAGAGCTGTTAAAGAGGCTTAAGGAATTCGGCTTAAGAGAAGAAGATTATGATTGGTACATTGACCTGAGACGTTATGGAACGGTTCCTCATGTTGGCTTCGGATTGGGTGTGGAGCGGCTGCTTACTTGGATGCTTGACCTAGAAAACATAATTGACTCTATACCTTTCCCAAGAACAATAAGAAGATTCTATCCATAAAACAAAATGGAATAATAAAAGGAGAATTATCCTTTGTAGCCTACTTTTTCTTTTAGCTGCTCAACCGACTCCGGATTCATGAGAGTCATAGTGTCGCCAACCGATTCATTCCTAACTAAGAACTTTAGAATTCTGCGTATGATCTTTCCGCTACGCGTCTTTGGCAAGTCGTTAGTATATGCTAGCGCGCGCCGTATATTTCTAACACGTTTTCCCATGCCTTGTTAATTGCCCTTTTCCTTTCTTCAGCAACGACTTGGACTGTGCATATTGGATCGCCCTTATCAACAATAACGCCAGGATGAGAGATGTCGAAGACGGATTTAATTCCACTCAAATCTGGTACTATGCCCTTCTTTTTTGCAAAAATAATCATCTTCACAGCAAATCCCTGAGGCTCAGGAACATTCTTAGGAAGCTCACCGCCACAAGCCTTGATATGCTCCTCTACTAGATTGAGACGTGTTACGTACTGTATGCATTCTAGTGTGGCTTGGAAACGAGGGTTAACCTCTATTAGATATGGCTGTTTGTTTGGATCTATGACGAAGTCAAACCCGTTTGAACCGATTAGACCAAGCTTCTTCCCAAGAGCGGATGAAACTTCTCTTATGCGTTTAATTACCCTTCCGTTTGCCTTCAATGGTACGATGTTCCCGCAGTAGCTAAAGGGTTTAGACGCACCCAGTTGCTCCATGCCAACTAGCTGCTCGTTCACGCTGACCACCCTACACTCGCTGCCGTTTCCAACAATGGACGAACTAGCGTCAACTCCTCTAATGTATTCCTGCACCCACACTTCTCCACTCTCCCTAGCCACGTCCCTGAAATGCTTCTTAACTTCTTCTGGGTCGCCTCCCAACCTTATGCGGGACCCCCCGCTACCGCTCATAGGCTTCAGTACAACCGTAGAACCAATTTTCTTTGCTATCTCCAAAGCCTCCTCGGGGGACGTGGCCTTTTTCGTTTTTGGGCAGCTTATACCAAGTCCTCGAGCTATGGTAAAAAGCTTTGATGGATTCCTTACAACCTTTAATTTCTCAGGAGGATTCCCGAGGATAGGAGCTATGCGACTTAACCTAGCCCAAAGATCGGGTCTGTCATCCAAACCACTTCCAAGGAGTATGAAATCTACCTCACCAAATCGATCAGCCCCCTTCTCTGCTAGATCGACGAGTAACTCACAAAGGGGCTTCTTGGAAGCATGTCTCAGATGCTCGCCATGTTTCTGTTGAAGAACCATAAGGAGTCCATCAGCGCAATTTTTGATGTCGAGGTCTCCCCAGTAATCCACGGCAATCACTCTAAGATCAAGCTGCATAGCCAGGCAGGCGATAGGGCGAGAATTGAATCCTACCACCATCACTGTAGCTTTTCGACCCGATCTGTTCAAAACGTTGTGTCCTCCTCCGTTTGTTTTGGTAACCGATTGAAGACCTCCACTGACCATTCAGCTTGACTATCGCTAGACCATCGCCGTCGATTTCAGTCGCCGTTTCTAGATGCATCTTCATAATTTCAGCCTCTTTTTTCCCTGTCACATGGTAAATTCCAGCGCATCTGTTGCATCCAACTATTAGAACGGTATTCACCCTTAAGCATCCGCACTACCTCTTTAAACGGTTTAGCGCGCGCTAAACTTCTTGGATGAGAGAGCGGATGGACTTATCGAAAGAGTCTAGTCTTCTTGAGAACTTCAATCAATGGGATCCCAAGCGTTAGCGTAGCTAAAACAGATATTGCTACCTGAATAGGGGTGATAAGAGCTCCTACAACCCATATGAATCGTACGGCTTCAACATTGAAGCCGTAAATGAATTGGTAGGTTCGGCATGGTATGAAAAGAAAGATTCTGAGCAATATATCTGCCTCTAATCCAATAAAGGCGGATATAGGAAGGGTATAAGAGAGTTTTCTTGCCTCAAGTTTTCCCGCTCTTTTCTTAGTCATTATAAGAGCTATAATACATAGTGCACCATAGGCACAGTAGGTGTCCCACATCCCCCAAATCGGAAGTTGCCAAGCGATGGGTGTCAAGAAGTAGGCTGCGAACAACACCACATAATACACAAAAACCGGCTTCCACCTTCCCTTAAACAATAGACCAGAAACCATAGCGCCTACTGGCGCGCCGATGGTGAAGAGAAACTCTTGGATTCCCCTGAAATATATGAAGTGGCCAATCATGACTCCAATTAGGGTAGATAGGAACCCTGCGTAGGGACCGAGCACAATCCCATTAAGTGGCACAATCATGAAAATCCATGAATACCAAACACCCTCTACAAGCGGGGGTATGCCTACAAAGGAATCTAAAACAACATTTAGAGAAGTGAAAATAGCGACCACAGATACGAACAAGCTCTTCTTTTTCACTTTTCTCACCGTTGAAAGGCGATTCAATTATGGTGGCTGTACTGATTTAGGGGTTGAGCCTTTTTAAACTACTAGTCCGTGTTTCATGATGCAGGTACCCAGGGGTTTCCAATGATTAGCACAAAGTGAGAGAGCTTGAATAAGACGCGCAGAGAAATCTTCTAAGCTTGAAGATAAAAAGCCGCGTCCATTGGGCACGTTTTTCAGAAGGCTCCTTGCTACTTGAAGGGGGGCATTGGGATTAAAGTCAACACATAATCGCCCCTGCTCCATTATAGAAGCACGCGCACACACCACCTTCTTTGCTATTGAATAGTTAACCCACATTGGTTAAACATGATAGATTATTAGTTCACCGCTTACGGAAA
>JABUBK010000356.1_pt1 | contig 11050 bp, 11 predicted proteins | sample 7332671 | NCBI WGS metagenome assembly JABUBK01 (sample SAMN07256342, study PRJNA390944) | subsurface metagenome | isolation source: Methane hydrate marine sediment | place: Pacific Ocean: Eastern North Pacific, ODP site 1244 | collected 2002
CGAATGTCACGTCCTTTTTTACGAGCCATTTTTGCAGACCATAAACTTATAAGAGATTAAGGCGATTTTGCTATTGTATTCTTGTAAGATAAATCGCAGCTTACAAGAATAACGGACAAATCTTAGATGTCTATGATCGTCCCGTCAAATATTTTTTATTTTGTTGCTGAAAAAACATCCATTTTGCCGATAATTGCGATTACGTTAAGTTTTGTTTTTTTAAAATCCGTGTTTTTTTGAAAGGACCCTGTTATGAAAATTGTATCGTATCTGTTTGGTGTTGTTATTGTTTTGTCTGGTCTATTGATCTCATCTGCCCAAGCCATGACTCCGATCGGGCCATCGGTTGCGACGTTGGATGATTTGCAGTTTGCAGTCGGGTTTGGTTATTCACACTCAAAGGGTGACATCGAAATTAGTGCTCTTGGATTAAAAGCTACTGCTAAGGATGTCGAAATCGATACGTACATGGCGAACCTGGCCCTTGGTATTTCAAAGGATTGGGAAGTGCAATTTGACATTGGTGGTTCAAGTTTTGATTATGTTGATTTTAGCAGTACAGGGGATTGTGCATGGGGCTTCGGTGTTAAGAATACTCTCTGGGAAAAAGACAAGATCAAGTTGGGTGCTGCATTTACACTTCATTGGTACGAAGCAAGTGATAGCGGAGTAACCCTGGGGATACCCTGGGAGGAAAAAGTTAGGTGGAGGGAGATACAAATAGCGGTCGGGCCAAGCTACAAAGATGATGCTGTGTGTTTATATGGCGGGCCTTTTCTGCATTTCATCGATGGAGACGGTGATGTCACAATAGGTGGTATCGAGTTTTCCGGTGACATCGAGCAGGACTCGATATTCGGTGGTTTTATAGGAGGACGTCTGGACCTTAATGACAATATTTCCCTGGGTGTGGAATATCAACTTACGAGCAGCGTACAGGCAATCGGAGCAAGTATCCTCTGGCGGTTTTAACTGTATTGATGTTTTCCTTACACTGGACTTTTCTCTGGTTCTACATTGGTCGACTTGCCGGCGTGTCTTAATGACATAGCTTTGCAGTTCTAATCGACCACTGTTTTTTTTATCTGCGGTATAGATGGCGATTCATGTCACGATCTATCGAAATTATCTGCTATACTTTGCAGCTTTTTTCGTTGCTTTTCTTGTTTCTTTATGAGTTTTCGCCTTGCGGTCAAATCCGTCAAATTGTTAATCTCTTTGGTTATCAAGTCATTTATCGTTCGCGGATCTAGCGCATCAAGCTCCCAGGATTCATACCCGTATTTATCTATATAAGCAGCGCATCGGCTATCCGTCACCTTGGCTGGATTCGGCGGTGGATTATATTGCTCGATCTGGTCGAAATTCAGGGCGATTCGCTTAATCAAAACCCTAACTCCGAAAATATCAAATCTGTCCTTGATGTCACGTGACATATCTATCCCCGATGGATCGTGATCCCCTAAATAGAGAACAACGACCTTTTTTGTCCTGTATTTGTCACCGATCCGGATAGAGGCCCGCCATAATGCCGATTGGCTTACATAACCCTTGCAGGCAAAGTAAGGGACATCGAGAGGCATACAGGCCCTCTCAAGTATGCCGGCCAGGGCCTCTTTTTCTATCCAGACTTCGATATAAAAAGCCTGATTCGCCCTTGTATTAAGTGCGTAATCGTTGGCTGCCGATCGTAAAATATCCGAAGGACCGTCCCAATGCGGATTTTCTTTTATTTCCCGCGTTCGATCAATAATTGAAAGCCAGTCGATTTTGCCGGTAAGCCGTCCCTCGCTGACTATATTGCCGAGCCTTTTGTATTCGGATTCGCGGTTCGCAAGAAAGCCGCGAGCCACAAATTGATAATAAAGCTGTCTTAACGTCAGCTCGTAACCCTCCGCCATGTACTCGTCAATAATATCGTTTGCTTTTCTGATTATCTCAATTGTGATATTCTGGAACCGGCACGTTTTGTATTGAATTTTCATTTTCAATGTCCCTTTCACCTGTGAATTTTGATGTCACTCAGTTGCGGTAGTGCTGCTTAATTGAATTTATAGCGAATAAGGTCCGTAAGATTTCGGGTGAAATCTTTAAGATCAACAAAATCACAATCGGATTTGCCTTCAAGCGTTATCTGCATTGCCCTGTATATAATAATTTTCGCTTGACACTGGCTAACCCCAAGCTGCCGAAGCATATAATACGCCCTATCAAAAACCGAATTCCACATCATCTCTATTTTGAGATCATCCATATTGACTTCTCCTTTTCGATCAAGTGCGGTTGGGCTTCAATTGCTTTGTTTATTTTATTTGTCGGCGATCATCAATGATCTCAGGGTCAACTTTTGAGACACAAAACTGAAAGTCTTGGATCAAACTCTGCCCGATGTCCCGTGCAGTCGCTTGCCCGATCTCCTGGGCGATCTCAAGGTGCCCCACTGTTTCATTGACATAGACAGCGAATTCAATCATGATACGACAATTCGCAGCATCGGGATCGGTAAACTCTTCATTTTGATTATCAAGAATAATAAGACTACAAACTTCATGCGCAGCTGCGTATGTTTCAGCCGTGTGATGGCCTTTAACAAAATAATCAACATCCAGTATCTTCATAATAATTTCTCCAATTTCTTAAATTGATTTATCCTTTTCGCTATTGCATTCCCTCAAGCGCTGCTGCCAATGATCACACCTGACCTGGTGCAAGATTCCTGTGCTACTCATAATACGCCAGGCTTTGCCCCGTTCTCGCTTCTATATTCGAAGCGATTGTTTTTAGCTTCGCAATATCAATGTACCCATCGCCCACAAAATGTTCAGTCGTTATTTCACCCAACACCCACGATATTGCATCATGCACATTACAGGCAAAGTCAAAACTTTTGTTCTTAAACTCTTTGTTGTCACCAAGTTCGCCTATAAATCCCGTTAGATGGGAAAGCTCCATCCCTAACCTTTTAATTTCCGCTTCGCTTCTCATAATTCACCTTTTTATGTCACTATATTGTCACTTGTTCTTTTTTGGATTCTGTCTGCCGGCGATCCACCTGGTCCCGAGCGCTCGAGATTATCGATCCGGCCAGTGATCACCCTGGGTTATATCATACTTTGAGCTGAACATTGTTTTCATCATCGGCAAGTACAGAAGTAATCGGCATTTTGCGTGTCCCTACCTGTATGACTACCGGCAGGCTCGGATTTTCTTTGAGCAGCAATTCGACCAGATCAATCACTTTGATCATCGGCTTTTCATCCATCGCATTTAGTGCTCTGATCTGCGCTGCTTTATGTCTCTCAAATTCATTTTGATCCATAAGTTTTCCTCCTGATTTTAGATCACAATGTCACTCAAAACATTGTCCATAATGTCACTCAAACGTCACCTGTCCGGATAAATAGCATTATATGTGCTGTAAGTCCTTTATTGACAAGTATGTAGCCAGTCTATCCAAAGTTTTACAGGTTCCTACATTTTCGATACTTTTTGAAACATATCGTAAAAAACTGGATAGACTGGATAGGATTTCGTAAGTCCTTTATTGACAACACTCTATCCAACCTATCCAGACAAGATGTCACTATGTCGCTCATAAGTCCTTTATTGACAACACTCTATCCAACCTATCCAGTCTATCCACATTTTTCGGGTTCACCTATATAGAGCAGGCTTTTGACAGATGATGTAAAAAACTGGCTAAACTGGATAGGTTGGATAGGTTATATCGGCAGCTCATCTTGTAAACCCATACCAAACCAGACTTTAACATTTTTTCTATCGATCCACTTTTGTCCATACCGGACATCTTTTGTCTTGAAATATTCGTTAAAATTGCGCTGACTTATCGGGTGTTCGATTCCAAGGTTTTTGTTGTACTTTATGTAAAGTTTGTAGAGTTCTGTTACTCTAACTGTGGATTCTTGAGGCATATTCAGACGCACCTTCTCAGCAACAAAATCAGCCAGAATGTCACTCGATTCTCGATACTCTTGCGTAGCTGTTTTTATCGAGTCCGGCGGTTTTAATAAAAAGCCTTCTTTTTGCCATTTTCGACAGCCTTCTAAAAGCCAATTTAAGATACCTGACCATTCCGATTTTAACTGTTCTGTTAAGTGTGGATTTTGATCTTTATCGGGTATTCTATAAGACCAAGGTACAAGATGAACCCTCTCCCAGATCGCATTTGCCGTTTCCGTTATTCTCGGTCGGTTTTGTGTGCTCAAAATTGTTTTGTGTGTTATCTTAAACGAAAATAAATCTTGTCGCATAAATCTTGCTGACATGGTCTGGTCTCCTGTCATTTGTTTGACCAACGAAGTCCGCAGCATCATATTTGCTTTGGTTTCGCTGACTGTTACAAGTCGTTTGCCGGCCAGACTTGCGATTTCAGTTGGATGGGACTGATTTTGCTTTTCAGCCAAAAGACCTTGCGGCGCTTCCCATCCATAATCACCCATCAATAGGCGAATCGTATCGACGAAAACAGACTTGCCGTTAAAGCCCGAACCATGAAAAATCGGAAAGCATCGGGCACAAATGTCACCTGTTAGGCATATTCCCATCAGCCGTTGCAAATACTCGATCTTGTCAATGTCACCCTGCATCCATTCGCCAAGGCATTTTAGCCAAAGCTCACAATGGGCCTCTGGGTCGTATATCACCGGAGCAAGTTTTGTTAGATTATCGCCTGGCCGGTGATTATGAAATTGCCCTGTGTGCAAATCTATTGTCCCGTTGTCGCAGTTGAGCAAGTATGGATCAACATCGAGGTCCTCTAAAGGTACAAGGATTTTATCATTGGATCGAGCAAGAAAGATCATTGCTTTCATCTTCCTGTCGGTTTGTGACCTGAGAAAATGCTTAAAAATAGCACTGTGTTCTTCCTCGCTACGTGATGTTTTTAGCAAAATATAAAGATCGCGTGCCGTTTGCATGGCGAATTTTATTGCTGTAATCTGTCCCGTGTCTCTATTCCAGCGTTTTCGATCATAAAAAAGCCAGCCTAATTCTCGGCAATAATTCATTCTGTCGGAGTATTTTTTGGCAAAACAGTCGGTATTATAAAAATCCGTTGCAAGGAATGTGCCGATCGGCAATTTCGTTTCTGTTTCTGAATCTGGCCGTATTGGCAATCTGTCTTTTACAAGTGTAAGCAATTTTTTCTTTGAGCCGTCCCCGTTAAGCCAGTCGGTGACGTCACCACCTTCGGCCAGTCCTGGCAGCTCGATGATTCTTATTTCCGGTATGCCTGGATAGGGCAAGGATTGTAAGGATTTCAGAATTATTTCTGTGCGATCTTTGCCTGCCTTGTCATTATCCGGCAGGATCACAATGGACCGATAGTCGGTCAAAAACTTACTGAATTCATCTCGCCAGCTTAGAGCACCCATCGGATTTGTTGTTGCAAGTGAACCGATCTTGCGTAGAGATTCAACATCTGGTTCACCTTCGCAAATAAATAATGGTTTTCCGCTTGCGATGTTCACTGAATCAAGAATTTCCGGCAGCCGATAAAGTACACGTCTTGTATCTTCGAGGTTCCAAATCCAATGCAATCTGTTATCCTTTGGATGGTTCGGATCGGCTCGATTATCAAGGTCGGGCGGATTGTCTGGATTTGGTCTGCGAAAACGACATTTCGGATCATCTTTGGTTAAGAGTTCTTTAGGCCCGTACTTGACTACTTGATATAAAAACTTTCTAACCTCATCCAGATAATCATAAACCTCAATGATTCGAATTCGCTTTTTGGATTTTTCTTTTGCTGGCCGGCGTTGTGTACCGGACATTTCAGGCGTGGAATCATATCTTATGGGACGTTTTTTGACGTTCTGCTTTTTTGCTATTGTCATTTTTTGGACTCCTTTCCAAAAAATTTCTAAAATTATTGTTGACAACAGCTTCGGAGATCGATAAGGTAGGAGTCGTACTACGACTCAGCCTTGCCCTGATCCTTAACGGTCAGCATCGAGGCTGCTGTCGTTTTTAGAGAACATAAAAAACAGCAAAGCTATTTTCTATGCCTCCCAACCCACCTAACACACAACAGGTCCCCTGTCAAATGTTTTTTATAAAAATGTGTGTTGAATAATTTTCCTGAAAAGTACCAATTTTCATGGTTTTGCCCAAAATTTTCTTGCATGGATCGTCCAGGATGAATAATCTCAAATCAGTTGGTACTAAAGTACCCTCTTTTTTGATTCGGCTTGCAATATCACTAAGTCGCTATGAATCTGAGCTGGAAAAAACATCGACAAGACGAACGACAAAATTGCACTTGTCACGATGTTTGCTGGCCTGGATCGTAGCGACTTTTTAATTTCTCGAGCGCCGATGATCCAGCCGGCAATCGCTTTGTGCCTGGAGCTGGTCCTCTGTCATGGCTAATGCTGCCGGTGATCGCCCTGGGTCCGGAACTGATCATCGATATGGCTTTTTGCTTAATAGTGATTTCTCATTTCTATGTCAGTGAAAATACTATCGTATCACCTTATGTTGAATCTTCCATAGCTTTTGTTTCCAGTCTACCGTATCATACTCACACCATTCCTCTACGATGGTGCTACCTTCAATCCGAAACATATCCATTTCCGCAAACTCTATCTTAACCTCCCTGTGGTCCCATGTCTTGTATGTCACTACTGTTTTTAGTCGTACCGCCACCTTGTCAGCCTCTGCGATGATGTCCTCAATCTCACATCTTGAAGTTGGCAGTTTGTTATGAGCTATACGGCAGCCCAATTCAAACTCCTTCCAATTTATCGTCTTTTTGTTCCCAGGATCATGCTGCACATATCGCGGCGAGAACAGCTTCGCCATCAATTCCCAATTTCCTTCTTCAATAGCGAACAATGCAACTTCAACAAGCTCTTTATTCTTTTGTTCAATAGTCATGTCCTCTGGCCTGGTCCCTGCATAGACAGCCCCAACCAGAACTATAATCAACAACACTGTTCCGATAACTTTTTTCATCTCTTTACCCTTTCATAGATCGTAAGAACCTAATACGAAACACTACTCTCTTATCGACACAGCGCGCCCTCATCTTCCGACTAAAACAAAAAAGCTCCAGTCTAAAAAGTCTTTTCGGTTAAACTGAATCCGGAGCTGATCCTTGATCGCCCTGGTCCTGGAGCTGGTCCTCAATCACGTTGAGCATAGAGCTGGTCCTTGATCACCCTGGGTCCAGAACTGGTCCTTGATCATCCTGAGCATAGAGCTGGTCCGGCAGCTCCGGTAGCTCCGGTGATATAGCGCTGGTCCGTCAGGACCTGCGAAACACATTACATTATCTATGCCGTCTTGCCGTTACGCAAAAAATGGTCCTGGCTGAGCGGGAAATGTCACAACGCGAAAATTAGGCCAAAAATGAGGACTGTCAGCACCGATCCGCCGGCAGCTCAGCTCCGGACCAGGCCAAATGCGTAACGCTGAAAAACAGGGTACTTTACTATGGATCGGATCGAGTTCGGCCCTTAGATCGCACGGCAGGGACACAGTTTTTGCCGAAATTGCGCAAAAGTCACTATATCGTATTTTCTTTAGTGGATAATTTTGTCCGGAATTGATGTCACGCTCTCGGATGGTATTTCTCGTAGCTTCTTTTTAAGTCTCGCAAATCCAAATGGGTATAAAGCTGAGTAGTGCTTATGTTGCTATGACCCAGGAGAATTTGAATCGTTCGCAAATCCGCTCCTCGATTCAATAAGTGCGTAGCGAAACAATGACGGATCGTATGTGCCCCGACTTTAGATTCACCAATTCGCCTGGCATACTTCTGGACGATCCGCAAAACATCCCGTCTATGGATCATACATCCTTGCCGACTTACAAAGACATGCTCTCGAGCGCCTGATTTAGATTTTAATACATGCTCTTTATGCCAATAGTTTTTGACCTGCAACCAGTCACGTAAAGCGTGACATGCCTTTTTTGTTATCGGGATCATTCGCTCTTTGTTGCCCTTGCCAAAAACTTTCAAATAGCGATCATCAAGCTCCAGGTCAGCGATTTGAAGATTCACGATCTCGCTGGCCCGCATACCAGTTGCGTACATCAATTCGAGCAAAGCCTTATCACGAAAAGCCATTCCATCTTTTTTAGAATCGGGCGATTCGAGCAATCGAAAAATCTTATGCTCACCGACAACGTGTGGCAATCGCTTACTTGACTTTGGGCCAGGCATTGAGATCATCTGCAAAACGTTTTTGCTGGCTTTGCCTTGCATGGCTGCATACTGTAAAAACAATTTTATCGCGACAAAAAAAGCGTACCTGGTCGAATCGGCCTTTTCCTCAATAGTCTGCATAAAGCCCTGAACGGTTGATAATGTCACTTGATTTGTTTTTGTGATATTATGCTCTGTACAAAAACATGCGAATTGCTTTAAGTGCCGGCTGTAAGTCAGCAAACTATTTTCAGTAAGACCTCGGATTTGCTTTTTGTACTCGATGAAGATTGTCATCGTATCAGTAAGTCGATTATCAAAAGCTGATATTTGACCCAGGATTTTTTGTAGATATTTTGATTTCAAAACCACACCCTCGATCCAAATAATTATGAGGCTCAAAACATGAAAATCGTTGCAAACACCCCGTTCGATGTGCTTCGCAGACGAGCCAGCTTACCCGTTAGTTTGACGCCCGCAAATCCTGAACGGGCCATGACCAAATTTTAGTTTGTTTTTCGATTAAAGGCAAGACAAATTTATGTTCGTTTTTTGTTTTTTTGCGGCCCTATTTATGTTCGTTTTTTATTGTTTGACGTTCGCGAACAACAGACAGAAAAGTTTGTTTTGTCATGACTAATCAAGTGGCACAACCACCGAAGGTGGTTGTGAACCTTTCCTTTGCGCACTTGATGTCATGAACACTTGTCGCTTTGCCATTACTGTCAATAAAAAACGAACCTTTCTGTTGTCAACCTTTCCTTTGTCGCAGTGCCTTTACCGGTATTGGTGCCGGTGCCGGCAGTGCAAATTGGTTGGTCGGACGGTCGGTCGGACGGACAGATGGTATAGCACAGTATCATAAGCATAAAGCAGTACCAGCGTTGCTGATACTGATTCTGTTATTGTTTCACCGATAAAAAAAACTATCCTGATCGGTCCTGTAATCCAAAAGATGCTGGACCATTTGTCGATCTGTTTTCTGCAAAAGCCTGGCAGCGCACGTTCGGCGTAATATGTTCGGTTTTATAGAATAGCCCAGGGCATTGATCCCAGCCTGTCTTATGATCCGGCGAAACTGTGTAGCTGTGATATGCTTCAATGGCTCTCGATTGTAGAAAGCAAAGTTTCCGATCTTGCCGGCGTCCGGCCTCCACCACCATTCATTCATTTTATCAAGATAATAAAGCAAGATGTCACTAACATCAACCAATCTGCCTTTGTGTCCTCGCGGTATCCCTCGAATAATACTCAATGTCCCCACTGGCTTATCGGCATTTATTAAGTCGCTAACAATAAGATTCACCACTTCTGTAGTTCGCAGGCCGGCATATAACATCAAACTTGCCATTGTCATATTACGGATCGCAAGTCTTGATTGTTTTTCTGTATTCTGGTGGTGACATAACTCTTTTAAGATTAAACTGCATTGTCTATCCTTCAAAATCATCGTTGCATATATTCTATTAGGTATGCTTCGCGTACCAAACAGCGTACCCGTCAGCTTAATGACCGCAAGTCCTGCATGGATCAGGATATTTTCACTCATTGAGTTTTCATAAAAACGACAAGACACAAAAGACCGATTCCGATCATAGCAGCATACTTGAAAACGTCAGATTCGATCATCTCTTTAGCGTATTCGACAGTTGCATTTTTCAGCACTAACAAAAATCCTTTAGGATTATATCCAAGAATCAAATCGGCGATCTTTTTTTCAGTCCAAAGTTTTTTCGCGGACTGTTTGATCTGAACCGTAAAAACCATATACCCTTTTTGCTGATAGTCTACCGACCAGACAATGAATTCTTCTGGATGTGCGTCCAATCGCCATTCAATGACGGCTGCCTGTGAAGCTCTCATCCATAGATAGTCGCTCGCCTTAAAAGTCAATTTGATTCTGTCGCCTGGCTGCAATCCGCTTGGTGGTATTTCAGTAAGTTTTATCGGTTTTTGATTTACGATACCCATAATAAAAACTCCATTCTGGACAATGTCCCTTTGTTATTTTTAACAGTTTTTTACCATTCCGTATATATTATTCTGTATGTTTCGCGGGTAAATCGGCGTAACCGCCAGTTTAACGCCCACAAGCCATATATAGACTAAAAACTCAATTTTCAAAAACGCTCCAGTATCGCCCACAAGCTCTTATTCGGCCTTGGTCGATACCAAACAACCGACCGGCCTAAGATAATCGCTCCTGGGCGATGTTTCTCTGGTAGCAATGGATTTTACAAGTCATCATGGTCGTCTTTAGACGGATTTTGTTGTTTTTCCAGGGCCTCGACCTGTCGGCGTCGGTTTTTCTGATCGGTTTTAGCATAGATCGCCGTTGTAATCGGACTACAGTGGCCGGCCTGGTCCTGGACGAATCGCAAGTCACGCTCCACGTTGTAAAGTCTGGTCAAGTACGTATGACGCAGCACGTGCGGAGTCAATGTTTTTATCCCTGCATCCCTGCCGATCCGCTTTACTTTTGAGTAAACGCTAAAATAGCAGTATGCCTTATACTCTGTGTTTCGTTCACTTATAAAGAGATAATCACTTACCCCGGTGCTTTTGCGATACTTACGAACGAATTGTCTTAATTTTTTTGTAAACTTGCTGCCGATCTCGACCGTTCGTTTGGTTTTGCCTTTGCCAGTGCGAACATAAATAAGATTCTTGTCACCACCTATCGGCAAGTCACCGATTTGCAAATTGCAAAGTTCACTGGCACGCAATCCGGTATTGAGTAAGGTTAAGATGATCATTTCGTCAATAACTGCCCTTGTGTGTTTTCTGTACCTGGCAGCGTCTGCCTTTATGGTGACATGATGGCAAAGTTTTTGCTGCTCTGATTCGCTTAGGTATTTGTCGGGTGGCAACCCGCCCTGA
>JABUBK010000357.1_pt1 | contig 11041 bp, 12 predicted proteins | sample 7332671 | NCBI WGS metagenome assembly JABUBK01 (sample SAMN07256342, study PRJNA390944) | subsurface metagenome | isolation source: Methane hydrate marine sediment | place: Pacific Ocean: Eastern North Pacific, ODP site 1244 | collected 2002
GCCCAAAGAAGAGCGGCCGCCTCCGGAATAAAAATCGCCCCCACGGTCAAGACGGTCACGGTCGCGATAGGCGTCGCGATCGTGAGAGGAGCGACGGCGGCGTTCAGAGTCGGGACTCCTGCTTCTGCGTCTGCTCCGTATACTCCCATTAGCGCTGCCCTTGTCACTTGCATCTTTCATATCTTCATCTTCAGCCAATTCGCGCGACTTGCGGGAGCGTCGCTGGTCATTTTCCTCCCGCTCTGCACTGTATCTGTTGCTGTTCGGCCGATATTCGTCATCTTGACGGCCCCGTCCATTGCGGCGCGGGTCACGCGAGGATGATTCCGGAGTGTCGTTGCCGGCTTTCTTAGCTGCGTCCTTTGCGGCAGCTTTCCTCTCCTCCTGCTCTAGAAGCTCCTCGATGCTAACTTCCATGTTGGTTGGTGAGATCTCTTGTCAAAGTATGTTGCGATGCTCACGGGAGTGTAGCTGTCTTCAGAGGTACACCAGAGTACGAAAGGTTGTCACCTTCCCCGTCCGAGATGGGTTGGCAAAACTGTGACTTGGTGAGAACAATCACGGGCGGACGATTGTCGTTTGCTGTGAGATGTACTGCTAGCTTCCACTCCTCGCTGTCTTTCTTCCGCACCTGCTTCCGTGGTGAGATTCGGCCAAACGAAGTATCAGCGGCAAGAAGAGAATGTCAGCTTGGTAGACACATTAAATGAAGCTTTGCCGAGACCCGACGGCATTAGTCATCGCAACTGCAGCCACGTGATGCTCTTTCTAGACTGTATGTGCAATGACATGGAGGTGAAATCGCTGCGAGGTAATCACGTTCATAGTCTCGCTACGTTTGAAAATACATTATCTGTTGGGCGCTACTTCTCCTCGTAATCCAAGCGCCAATTAATGCATGTGATTGAACCCCATTGACTTGCAAAGTCCCGTGCGCCGCGCTCCCTGCTGCTGTATAATACACAATACTTGACCCATCTATTGTGTCTTCAAGACCTTTGGCATCGGCGGCGGAGGAAGCTCGGTGCCAAATATGCGATCCCAGAACCTGCTGGTAACTCCAAAGCCGTTTTCGTAATCCATGAAATGATGCTGAAGGTGATATTTCTTCAATTGACGATAATGAAGGGGTAGGCTAGAGAAGCGTCAGCAGGACATCTCTGCGTTGGAGTGATTGTCAAATCCGGAAGCTTACTTTTTGTGGTGCAGAAAGTAGTGTGTCATGTCGTAACAGACGTATCCAAGAATGCCGCCACAGAACACGGCAACAGCAGCGTTCCAGTCATAGAAGAAAACGGTGTGCGCAAGCTTCCAAAATGGCGCTGCAAGTACGACGAACAAGGTCGGTGGCATAACAAGCCGGAGCCTGTCCATGGGTAGGTAGTGGTGAATGCCGTGCAACAGAAAATGCAATGTGAGAAAGACTCGATTGTCGGGAAGATAATGATCGACGTGGAAAAGACATCGATGCAGGCCGTACTCGACAATCGTCCAGATACCGAGGCCTAACACCCAGTATGCAGCCAGGGCCAAAGGATGAAGGTTTCGACCAGCGAGAAAGGTCCCATACGTGACACATGGCAACCATAAAGATGGAACAATCCACGCAGGAGTCTTTGATAATGGCTCAAGAAAATTGCCAAAGAGCGGTGCGCTTTCGCCGCCTTTGTAGTGCCGCGGCCGGTGTACTTGTTCCAAGTAGAACTCTTTACTGAATCCGCCGTTCCACACCTGCATCAGAAGAGGCCGATTAAGGTCCAAGAACTTGTGTCTCTTGAAGTCCGATGTGGCATCGGTCTCCCTGTTCAAATCTTCCTCCGAGCTCATGCCAGTCGTCTCATATACCTTCTTATTTCCAGTCTCAGCCTCTGAGCCAGCCATGACAGCATGACTTCGAGCGTTGACCTCATCCGAAGCTTCGGTGTTGTTCCTGACCAAGTCCTCCATCCCCTTCTCGTTGGGCTCCATCGGCAGGACAGCAAAAGGATCCGAGCTTTTCACCACGGCGTCCAGCACCTTCTCGGTCGCCACAAAACCAACGAGATGCTCGTCCAGCATCTCCCACGCTGCTTCGGAGTGCGTATGCGAGATCTCATCCTCCATCGCTTCCTTCACATCTCGGCCAGCATATTGCAGAATCAGGTCCCCGCCGCCAGGATGATCCTCCAAGAATGGCGTGATATCATACACCTTTGTGCCAACCGTGACGTAGCATGACTTGGAGTTGTTGTGCGATGCCACATCCGCCTGCGGAAAGGTCGGAAGGGTGCGACTCGGCATGTTCGGAATAGGACCTCAGGCAGCAGAGAGCGTCAGAAGGCCAAGGGCAAAGTGGAAGATCGAAGATTTGTTCTGGGAGTCTGAAGCTGCAAAGGAGTGACGCAACCCTGAAAGATTTGGAGACTTCAAGTCTCGTCAGGCACGGCAGTGGCGAGGGAAAGTTAAGCTTTCGCAGTTTGGCTTAGCGCGAAGGGGCAATCTCTGTCGTGCCGTTCGGAAACGAACGTCCTCCGTCCTTGCAAGACGTTCATTTCTGCTAAACGCGTTGTCCATGGCGAGTCCGTTACGCGCCACAGGCTGCGTGGCAGATGCTTTTTAGTCGCATAACCCGTAATTCTATCTAGCACGCGGCTGTCATAGGGCCGATTGGGTCGGCATTGCGTCTCAATACAGGAGCAGGGCTCGAGTAACAAAGATTCCAATGATCGTATCTGGGCGAACTGCTTGTACATGTATACAATATGCGTAAAAGATGGGAGCATACGCGGAAAGCTGAGTCGTTGCTCTTTCCTTCACTTCAGTCGCAGTCCCCGGGTCTCGGCTTGTGCTACACGCATCTCCTGCTCGCTTCACCCACCTCCAGCTGAGTGCGTTTGCTACTCCATCGAAGTTTGTGGACAAGTGAAGATAGACTGTGATCTGTGTTGAGGTAATGCACAGTCATCTTCTCGCATCAAAGCCGCTAGCATCACCATCCATGGGCTTAGGTGCTTCAAAACCACGGCCCTCGGCTTCGCTTCTGCAAGAAGGTTCACCTGTCCGCCCGACGCACGCGTCTGTACCGCACAGTGTCGACGCTGACAATGTCAATGGGCCCGCCGGCGACCCAACTGCGTCACAACCTGGTTGGGTCTCTGTCAATCACTCACATCATCCCACCGCGCCACCATGCAAGCGCAATGGGATTGGCAGACAACCATTAGATGAACCGCAATGTCTTTGCGACGATCTTGTGGGCGACGAAGATCAGATGTGCATCGATTCTACTCGCAGCGATCATTCAGTCTACATGAAGAATGGGAAAAGCGGGAGCTGGAGTGGTACTTTACCATCTGAGGACGATGTGAACGAGAATGCCAAATTGCCACTGCAGGCAGAACTGGCGATCAAGCGTATCATAAAAGCTCAGCAGCTCGAAGAGCAGCAACTTCAAGAGATTCTAAAAATCGCAGCTTGCGCGACACTGGATTGTCAAGGCTCTAGAAGTGTCGCTGATGAGATAGGAACCGGATGGCCCCAAGACTGCATCATGCGCAATGTCTTGCGGGTTTGCACATGGATCCAGAGTCGAGGCGCTATACTCACGATCGACCGACGAAGCTCTTCCGAGCTCGCTTTAAGATGCGCAAGTCCGAATTGCACAGCGTCAGACCGAATGATCCCAGATGGCGCATATTACATCACCTTGACGCACTCGGATATGCTGGCTGTGCATTATTGCCTCACTTGTCTAGACCACCTATGGAATGGGGAGGGAATGACTGGCGAGCTGCCCGCTCGTCGGTACGAGGAAGAGAGACCTCTTCCGCGTATGCCTCGGGTGGCAAGCTTCAGCTTGGACGGTGCCGACGGTAGATCACTCTCTCCGATTGCTCATCTCAACCTAGACCCGTTCGAGCGAGACAGTCGTGTCTTTCGTTGCTTTGCAAGAAACGTCCAATGGTCAGCGGTCTGCTGCATGCTGGAACACCATGAGATATAATTTCAGATCGCGACATCGCCGGTCATCATAGATTACCATGCCGTACACGGCCAACGATATCAAGAGAACACTATAGCGTCTTAGTTTGAGAAAATGGAGACGTGGACTACCATTGATGCAGCATCATAGCAAACACCAAGTCCAGCACATTGTCCAACGACGTTCTCACTCTACGGGTGTGAGGCGATACTTCAGTAGAGCAGTGACGGCAACACCTCTTCTTCGCTAGATCCGTTGTCAAAGCAATGGTTGCAAGAGCCATCGTGCCCTGGAGTATGGCGCATGGCAGGACTTGCGATGCCGCGCAGAGAAGAGAGCGGTCAGAATAGTCGTGGCAAGAATTCCGATATATGTGGACCGGTGTTCGAAGAAGGACTAGATACAGTCGATCGAGCGAGGATCCCAACAATGATGCGGTTTGAGTGTAGCGTATATGTAAGTGAAGGTGAGTGTTGGGAACAAGCGAGCACTCGCTGAAAGGCACCGGAGGCGATGACATGATCAACAAATGAGCAGTGTCGGGAACTGAATTGAGCGCTGTGCCGAGCTGACTGCGTCAAACAACTCGAGTGCGTATAAATGCATCGAATGTGAGAAAATAGCAAGCTGGTTGTATGTTGTGACAAGAGTGAATATCACATAGCCGCTCGACGCGGGTGATGAGCGCGACGCGCTCCCAGCCACTGGCGTCACAGCCAACCCGATCTCCGGCCATCGCATGTCTTAAACAACGTTACTTACGAAGACATTGCGGTCGCTGCACCGACGTTGCGCATTCATTGCTGCACCTATACAGAATTGGTTAAAGCGACCAAGATGGGATCACCAATATCCAACGGCCACACTCGCAAGCGACCGTATCAGCCAAGCATACGCTCATACTTTGACCCACGGGACCCAGACCAGACCGCAGATTTGCGGCGAGCAAAGGGCACGTCGTCCTTGTCACCACCGCTTCCCCCGGACACACAAGCGTCTCTACTCAGCGTTGGTATGCGGGTGCGGAAGTCGGTCCCGGAGGGATATAAGACACACAAGACTCTGGGCACTCTCGAGGTGCCCTTTCCGAGCACAGCCCCGGAAAAAGCCATGACGACTCCGCTTAAGAGTCGACGCATTGAGGGCTCGCGAGAGCTTCAGCCGTTCTGCGGGCTGCACAAGATAGGTGGCTGGGCTGCACAGAGCGCGCCGCCTTCGTCTGCGCCAGCAGCCATGCAGAGCGATTCTGGAGATGAAGAAGACATGCTTGAGTTGAGTACATCGCAGAATACGATATTGTCCACACAAGGCAGCCTCATGCCCTCGGTGTCAGCACCCTCGGCCCCAAGCCGGAAGCGCACGTTCGAGGATGACATTGAGGATGATATGGACGCGTACTTCGATCAGGTCGAGGACGCAGACCCTGATGACCGGTCGCAAGTCGCTACTAGTAGGCCGATTGCCAGGGTGAAGCCAGCACTGCGGAAGGCAGCCACGGATGGCCTCGTGCGCGTTGTGTATGGTCATGATTTCGAGGAGGCTTCGTTCTTGGCACCGCCAGATGACATGGAGTTAGACGGCCTAGAGTGAATGGCTCTGGCTTTACGCGCTCTTCGACACCTGAAATACACTGCTTCCATGGCTGCAACGTTGGGATTTGCTCGGTTGCGGAGCGAGTGCGGAGCATGAATGTTATAGCCTGGGATACCCGTTTGTTACAGCTCTGTACTTGTTTGCCATTCATGTTACCAGCAACGCTCGTCGAGCACAATACGCGCGCAGTTGATCTCTGAGTCTCACACTCACGGCGAAGACTCAACTGTCCCTGGAGTCCATTGCATGGGCACGTGACTGTGAATCGTGGTTGCAGCTTTTCGTGGGACGCCAAAGCCGCGACGGCAGCCACACCTGACGTGACGCTTGTTGTAGCAACAAGCTCACGGCAATCTTGAGCCATCTGTGCATGCGACGAGCTCCGTCTTTGCATAGAAAGGCATCTGTCTGCGAAACGACGTCCGCTCGTGCCGCGAAACCCCTGCATGTGGCGTCACTGGCGCTGGACATAAGGCTGTACCCACACGCTTTTTGACTTCGGCGCGACGAAACGGTACACGGTTGACTTGGTCTCCCGTGTCGACGACGCATGTCACATTCGACACAGACAAAAATTCGCGGTCTCGTCTTGCCCTGATTGTCAAGGTGTCCTGCCCAGCATGGACGTCAACCAGGTCCTTACTGGGACGCTGTCGCCTGGTGCGTCCTAATCTGCTACGTCCCGTCATCTTCGACATACATTCGCGTGGGCCTTGCACTGACGCGCCTCTAGATTCCTCTGTACGTTCAGCAGCTGAACAACAATTGTCGCAGGCCGCCGAGGCCGACTTTGTACGTGACCTTTCCACTCGTCTCAGATAGGCTTGCCAAAGGAGCATGCTGATATAACGTCTCACAGTCCGGATACCTGGTCACACTCTCTCGTGAGCTCGCCAACGAGCAAGCACAGTCTCAAGTGAGAATAGCAGCTGGTCTTGCGCTCAAGAATTCCTTCTCCGCCCGCGACTTCACCCGCCTGCGCGAGGTCCAAAACAAATGGCTGTCACAGATAGACCCGGCGTTTCGGACGCAAGTAAAAAGTCTGGCCTTGTCAACACTGTCCAGCACAGATAGCAGAGCCGGGCAGTCTGCGGCACAATTTATCGCATCGATAGCAGCGATTGAGCTGCCGCGTGAGCTATGGCCCGAATTGATGCCTGCCCTGGTCGAGAATGTTGGCAGCGGATCAGACCAGAAGAAGCAAGCCTCACTTACCACCATCGGCTTTGTGTGTGAGACTGAAGATCAGGATTTGAGAGACAGCCTAGCCCAGCACAGCAATGCTATCTTGACTGCCGTGGTGCAAGGTGCGCGGAAAGAAGAGCCGAATAACGACATACGCAACGCCGCCATTACTGCTCTCAGCGATTCGCTAGAGTTTGTCAGGACGAACTTCGAGAACGAAGGCGAGAGGAACTACATCATGCAGGTGATTTGCGAGGCCACGCAATCAGAGGACACTCGGATTCAGCAGGGTGCATACGGCTGCTTGAATCGCATCATGGCGCTTTACTACGAAAAGATGAGGTTTTATATGGAAAAGGCTCTGTTCGGCCTCACAATCCAGGGCATGAAGGCGGAAGAAGAGGATGTCGCCAAACTGGCAGTCGAATTCTGGTGTACCGTCTGTGAGGAGGAGATTAGCATCGAAGACGACAATGCGCAAGCACAAGCCGAGTCAACCGAGCTTCGACCATATTTCAATTTTGCACGCGTGGCGACTCAAGAGGTCATCCCGGTTCTACTGGAGCTCATGGCAAAACAGGACGAGGATTCGACTGATGACGAGTACAACGTCTCGCGCGCGGCATATCAGTGCGTGCAGCTCTGGTCGCAAGCTGTCGGCAGTCAAATCGTCCCCCCAGTGCTCGGCTTTGTCGAGAAGAACTTGCGCAATGACGACTGGCACTACCGCGATGCTGCCGTTTCAGCTTTCGGTGCCATCATGGAGGGTCCAGACGAGAAGGTGTTGGACCCGCTCGTCAGGCAAGCGCTTCCCGTCCTAATCGGAATGATGAACGATTCGTCTGTGCAGGTCAAAGACTCCGCGGCATACGCTCTAGGACGCATCTGCGAAGCTGTATCTGACTCGATAGATCCGCGCGAGCATTTACAGCCGCTCATCACCTCGCTGTTCGAAGGCCTTACAGCACACCCGAAGATGGCGAGCTCATGCTGCTGGGCTCTCATGAATTTAGCAGACCGGTTTGCCGGCACGCCGGGCTGTGAGACTAATGCTCTGTCACAGCACTTCCAGGCGAGTGTGCAGCATCTCCTTCAGGTGACCGAGCAGACTCAGGACAATCAATTACGCACCGCCGCGTATGAGGTCCTCAATGCATTCGTCACCAACGCTGCGAATGATTCCGTTCAGATGGTCGCAAGCTTGAGCAATGTCATTGTCGATCGTCTCGAGAAGACTATTGGCATGCAGTCCCAACTCGTCTCAGTCGAGGATCGCTTGACCTTGGAGGAGATACAGACTTCGCTCACTTCTGTTGTCATTGCCAGCATTCAGCGACTCGAAAAGGATATCGCGCCGCAAGCCGACCGCATCATGCAGCTTCTGCTCAACCTCCTGAGCAATCTCGGCGCGAAAAGCTCGGTCCCAGATACCATTTTTGCGGCTGTAGGTGCTCTGGCGAACGCCCTTGAGAGCGACTTTGAGAAGTACATGCAGTCCTTCCTGCCTTTCATCTTGAACGCCCTACATAATCAAGAAGAGCCCCAGCTTTGTGCCATTGCTATCGGATTGGTGTCTGACATCACACGCGCTTTGGAACAAAAGGTTCAGCCCTTTTGCGACGCCTTCATGAACGCGTTGCTAAACAATTTGAGGGTGAGTGAAGTATTCTCTTCCACATACAACAAATTTGACACGACATCTAAATTCTTTCTTCTGCACAGAGCACATCGCTGGGCAACCAATTCAAACCCGCCATATTGCAGTGCTTCGGCGATATTGCGCAGGCTATCGCTGGTGCCTTCGAGACCTACCTCTCTGTTGTTGCGCAGGTGCTGCAGCAAGCTGCCGGAATCAGCGTCGACAGTCAGAACAGTGCCTACTTTGAGATGCTCGACTACGTCGTCAGCCTCCGAGAGGGCATAATGGATGCTTGGGGTGGCATTGTGATGGCACTAAGAGCGGGTAACAAAGGTTGGACGACTCTGATCCCAGACGCGCCGACTATCTTCATGCTAACGCCGAGATAGCAAATCTGCTACAACCATACATCGACTCGATCTTCCAACTTCTGTCGACTGTTTATACCGACCCAAATCGTACGGAAGCACTTTTGCGCTCTTCCATGGGTGTTGTTGGGTATGTCATATTACTCGCTCTCGCTGTCTGCAGAACAGTTGACTGACCCGGCTTTTAGCGACATTTCGGAAGCGTTCCCAAATGGCGAATTCAGCCACTACTTCCGAGCGGACTGGCTTACTGCCATATGTCGCGACATTCGCGCCAGCAAGGAATTTTCTCCAAGGACACTGGAGACGGCTCGTTGGGCCAGAGAGCAGATCAAGCGGCAAGCTGGTAAGATACACATCCCTCGCTAGTTGTGTGTGATGCATTGGCCTGGCCGTCTGTCTGCGTCAGCCTGTCATCCCGACAAATATTATTATCAAAATTCATACTAACAGACGAAGCTGCTGCGGGTAACGTTCAGATGTCCTAAAGCAGTTCTAGGGAAGCAAATCAGCGCTCATGGGATCTGTCCTCTATGGAAATGGCCCCTCGCGACTCCTGAACAGGTAGCGGGTGGACCAACGGAAGCGGCCCATCCTACGTGCACAGCAAAGGCTCAAGAATTGCAAATCAGCAAAGCTATCAAAGCCACGCGCGGCACTTCAGACAAGGAAAGCCACATGGACCTCACCCTCGACGACAATGGTCAAACACGCCGACCATGAGAGCAAACCATCGGCTGCAACAGGCATACCGGGCTCACTGGCCAGGCGCTAGCATCCCAGCGCTGCACCGAAGGAATGCACGCAATGGGTCCATGATGCAAGATACGAATACCGTCCTCGAAATAGCGTCACGCCCGTTTCGTCCCGCCTCACACAACACCGCCACTATCACAATTTGATCCAACATCACGTCAACAGCGCTACCACGCTCACGCCACCACAACATCGATGTCTATCTCACTTCGACCCCACGGCCACACCAGGTCTGCATCGGCAGGCTGATCACTAGCACTCCCTCTACCACAATCAACAAGACCTCGAATCGACTCGATCTTCGGGCGCTTCCCGGCGGTCTTGGGCCCTCCCATACACTGATACACGACCCTGCCACGTCGGCTTTCCACATAGAACTGCGGATGATACCGCAAAGATTTGTCTGTCACCGGTCGATACACTCACCCCCGTCTCTCGATTCGCATAGCGGTAGGAAAATTGGCGCGAGCAGCAACTAGGGAGGGGCTGCACTTTACGATTTGCTACATAACATATTCCTGCCCAATCCTATCCCAATTTAGCTCTGTTGTTTGTCAAGTAATCGCACAGTAGTTTCTAGCTTGGCGCTGATTGTCAATCTTCAACGCAGCCATTCGCAAGAGCTTTGGTCAAGGACTCCGGCCCGTCACATGCTTGCTGCTCGGTGCGTCTGTCAACAAACCGCGCCAAGACCTTGCCCTTTCCAGGACCACCTGCATTACATATACAGCAAATCTCTCAGATAGCTCCGGAGCAGTGAAGTGTCCCGTCAGGCTATCCCTTTTGCACGGCTCTCGCCATTCGCGTCCATCTTTGTATTTCCACCTCTTTCGCACATAATACATCATCATGAAGCGTGAACGAGAAGACAAGAGCGACGACGGCGAATACTGTCCGCAAAAGCATATCAAGATTGTACACGCTTCAAGCATGTCTCCCACGAAGCGAAGTCCCAGAGCAAGAAAGCCAAGCGCGAAGAACTTGCAGGCGACCATTCACGTTGCGTCGCCGCCGCCGCAGGGACTGAGCGATCGCAAGTATAGGCAGGAAGCGGCAAGAGCGCTCGAAGGTACTTGATCCTCGTCCTTCAAGGAATGTTCTCCTGACGTGCTGTCTCATAGCATACAAAGTGGAGAGAGCAAGACCTGCTCACGTCACGCATGCCGCTGCGGATGAAGCAACAGTCGCTAATGCGCCAAGCCAAGGGCATATGCTCCTCGATGCTCCTGAAGTCATGCTCGCGCAGTCGGCCGCTTGTAACATCACGTTTCGTGAGCTCGTTGTGGAGAACCAGGCGCTAAAAGCGAGGATTGAGAAGCTTCACAAGGAACTGCGCGCCTGTGTCGAGGGTATGTCTCTATTTGAAGCCGATAGAGAGCACTGTCAGCACAGAGTGCAGTTTCGCGATATCGATGGGCTTTGCTGACTTGGAGGCAGAAGCGGCAGAGTCCCGTCGCATAGCGGCTGAGGAAAGGGAGATTGTACGTCTCACGTTATCAAGGTCACAAGAGATGGAGCGCGAGGCCTCGGACGAGGTCA
>JABUBK010000358.1_pt1 | contig 11030 bp, 12 predicted proteins | sample 7332671 | NCBI WGS metagenome assembly JABUBK01 (sample SAMN07256342, study PRJNA390944) | subsurface metagenome | isolation source: Methane hydrate marine sediment | place: Pacific Ocean: Eastern North Pacific, ODP site 1244 | collected 2002
CAATTCACTTATTTCCTTTCCAAGTGTGCTTTGGTCCAGGCCTAATATCGAGATGTAAGAAATTTTTCTTTTCATAATATCCGATACCATTAAATCCAATTTCATGAGCATAAAGAAGAAGATCATAAAGTAAAAAATCTTTTACGTGGATGTCTACCGCCATACCCAGGAGATGATAAGAACCGGGGACTCCCCCGACCTTATGATTTTCTTCTTTACACCGGTAAGCGGAATTGATATATATTGGCCTATTTATAACCATCCTTAGATGATTCAGTCTGGCCAAAAGGTCCGGAGACAACATAACCCGCCTGCAGCAGGGGCAGTCAAACTCAAGTAAAGAAAAATATTCAGTTAATTCTATATCATTAATTATATCCATAATTTACTTATATCTTAAAGTCCTGCCGTTTCTTACTACATCCGGCATAGCCTTATATATAATTTCGTTCACCTCCGGGACAGTAGCTTTCATAAGATCCTTTACATAGGAAATCTCGCCCTCTTTTAATGTAACTTTTTGCTTCCTCAATATTTCAATTAATTTTACCCAGGCTATTTTCCATTTTTCCTCACCATTCCCTATCCCCAGCTCTTCTTCAGCCCAGAGCATAGCTGCAAGAATAGCCTCTTTTATTTTAGTTGCCCTGTCCTGGCCAAACTTATTTATCATAAATTTAGAGAGCAAGCCAACAAGAAAAACAAGAGCGAAATCTAATAGATATTTAGTGACAAATACTTCTAACATTTATTACTCCTTTCTCTCTCCCCAGGAAGGTCCGCGGAGCCCTCCAAGGAAGATTTTTATATTAATTTATTTATATTACACATCCATAACATCAGTAGACTTGTAATCAAGGATTCTTGCATTGACTTTAGCCACTAAATCATTACCGTTATTATGGAAGATATTCTTGGCGATTATAGTATCCATAACTCCTTCAATAGCTGCATCTTGTGCCGCAAAATCAGCGTAATCTCCATCATCTAAGTTTTTAGGATTATTCAAAGTAATGTTGATAGTTTTTGCAGCACTATCCCTGAATTGCATATAGAGTCTTTTATAACTAGTTACTTCTCCTAATTCGGTTGCCATTTTATTTTTTCACCTCCTTTTTTTGTTTATGGTTTACAATTATTAGCGATTATTCAGTAAGTTGGGATTCTTTTTCCAGTCTGATTTCATCTACAGTGTACTTCTGCAGACCTACTAAAGCGGTAGCTGTATCATAGACATCTTGGTCTAGGGCAGCTGATTTAATCTTAGTAAAGGTCTTACTGTTGATGATAGGTGCTCCGGTATCCGGATTAACGCCTACTACCAGTCTAAACTGCAAGGATGAATCACGAGGAACGGTTACTACTATTGCCATTATTTTTCACCTCCTTTTTTGGAATTATAAATCAAGCAAAGCTAAGCAGGGTATAGTATATTTTACCATACTTGACCATTTTTATCAAGTTTAAAGCGTCCTTTTTGACCTACATATATAAAAGTGTATTTTTCTTTGATTTCCTTATAAATACTCCTTATTTTATACAATTAAAAAGGGGATTCTTCCCGGTATAAGAAGGACCCCTTGACTTACCCATATATAAAATCATTATTTGTAGAATTAATAAAATTAGTTTATGATAAGCTAAGAATCTATAAAGATATACCACAAAGAAAATTAGTGGTTAGTTTTCGAAACTTCACCTAGTGTCGTGCATAAATGAAGGAGTTTGCAAAATATACCAATTTGGGAGTACAAACGAAGTATTTCGGTTATTCTTAGCTGAAATATTGCATTACAAGAGGTAAGAATATGACAGAAATAATTTTAGTTGGCATAATAACGGCTACAAGTGCCTTGTTAGGTGTTTGGATAACTCAACATTATGAGTCAAAAAAAAGGGAATCTGAAGAAAGGAGATGGTACGCAGACTATTTCTTGGGAAGAAAAATTGATGCGCTAAACAATCTCTATGCTACACTTGTTGATTGCTACTTTACCATGAATTTTTATGGAAACTGCCCCCCATCTACACTTCAAGAGTTCAAAGAGAAAATTCAACCAAAAGAGGAGGCTTATTTGCGAGCTAAAGTAATGGCATCAATTTATCTCGATGATGAAGTGGACAAAATAATGTCCAAAGCTTTAGGCGCATTCAGGCAAGCGAGTATGGCTATCTGGTTAAGCCTGCCCAATGACCAATGTCCTGCGAACAAGAACTCATACAGTCCGGGCATTAGAAATTTGGATTGGTCAAACTTTACGGAAACATATAATAAGGCAGTTGCTTGTCTAAAGGATATGCTTAATCCAAAAATTCTTGAGAGTGTTGAAAAACCCAAATGAGTGCCTTAAAATCGATTGCAGGTGGCCTCTTTTTCTCCCCCCTGTATTTTATTAAAATGATCTGTTGACCTGCTTTTATTGACTTCCTGGTAAATAACTTCCCTTCGTCTCTTCTACAACGACCGCCCGCCAAGAGCTTTTTTTGCTAAGGAGTTTATTCGAAGTTCTACCCATACATAACAAGACTCTATCGGACATTCTTAAAGAAATATATGAGGGCTTGTCTTATCCGGTAAAGCTTTGTTATGTATAGCAAAAAAAGCATTATATTTTTATAAAACAAAAAGCATTTTTTGCCTTATAAAAATATAAAGGCGGGCTAAATTAGATACTTCTTATCGTAGGGCTAACTCTCTATTTCTAATAACCGAATGCCTCCCCCCCCTTTCCCTCCCTGTTCCTGATCGTTGCTCTTCTACGTTTTAATATTTTTTAGCAGTATAAAAAAAACTAAAACTATCCTAAGAGATTATATATGCGACATCGGTGGCGTTTATAGAAGACTCAGCACCACAAAAAATTATAGCAAAGATATTAAGCACGAGAATTTTTTGCGGCACCGGCTTCTACAAACGCCGGGAGAAAAACTGCAATTCAAAGAAAAGAAAAAAGATGATCATCTCCTTGCGATAGGTGAAAACTACATAAATAAAATGTTTCCTTTCTTTTAACTTTTTATTTATGTATGTTTTTACTTATCGCTAACCATAGGTAATCCGATAAAATATAGCCACCGAAAAGAAGGTAAAAAGGTCCCGCTCTTCTTCTTTCTCTTACTTTTTATCTTGTTTTTTCGGGGAAAAGACTAACCCACCGTTCGCTAACCGCTACATATTTTATATTAGTATAAAAATATATAAGAGGGGGGTGTTTTTCCCTTCTTATATATTTTTTAAGCGTTCGTCTTCTCTCCGCATTACACGATAAAAATAATTCAAATTTTCGCTCCTCCTAAATTTTAATTATTTTTTAAGTGTTATGCTTTACTTTTCGCTTTTCTATTTCTTGTATTGTTTTTCGTAAAAGAGGGGTGATTTCCCCCTGTTTACAAAAACAATACTTTCTCTCCCTGGCAATACTCTCACCAGGTGAATTACTATTTACCCGGTGAGTGTATTGCTCTTTCTTTGTTTTTCCTCTCTATCTTCTCTCCCTTCCCCTTCTCTTCTCCTCGCGATAGGTAAAAAAATCTTAAAACGAAAAGGGTTTTTCTTTTTTGGTTTGAGGTCTTTTTTTCTTATCGCACAAACACAAAAATTCAAGAAGATATAGTCACCGAAAAAAAAGAAAAAATCTATTCACGCCTTCAATTGTTTCTTGTTTTTTTCTTTTTTTTACGGGGAGAAGACTAAACCACGAGAGATGGCAAAATCACGAAAAGGTTCGCAAGCAGGGGCGGGGCAAGGGAGAGAGGCTCTCGATAATACCTTCACTTACGCTTGTAGAGTAGGGGGTGAATCGACCGCAGTTTTTCCTTCCCCCTTATACTTCCCCCCTAATTATAAATAGCCTAACCTATTTTTTTGCGGTGGCGAATAAAGCGAAGCAACAGCGGGGCATAAGAGCGTTATTACCCACGTCTATGCTTAGAAGCGTCCCCGCGCGAGCGTAGCTTTTGAGCCAAGGAGCAATAATAAAAAGAAGGGGGATAAGAGGGGGGTTTTAGGGGGGATTTAAGGGGGAAGGAAAGTTACCCGCCCCGCGCGTGCAATTATAAAATTAGAGTAACCGGAGCAGATTAAATTAGCCAGGTAAATTAGATTAGTCAGAGTGGCCAGGATTAATAAAATCGGGAATGATTGAATTAGATTAGATAGAATATAAGAAAATTACACTATAATTTCTGTTAACCTTAAGCAGCTGCAGGAGATTAACGACATTACAAAATTAAATGTGAAATATTAGAGAAAAGTCGTCCTGGCATGGCAATGACTAATGAGAGAGATAGAGAGAGAAAGAAGGTCCTCGATTTTTATTCAGCTCCTATTATTTTCTAAAATCCTTCTTTAGATATTTCTTTAATGCCCTAAAGACGAGAGATAAAAAATAAGATAATAAATAAAAGAATAGAAGAAAAAGATAAATTCCTAAACCCTTAGTATATTAGTCTGCATTTTTCCGCTAAAACCCTTGAAAAATATAGAAATTACCCCTTAAAAAGTGAAGGGTTTTTATAATTTTAGTTATATAAGGCCTCATCTATAACTCTCATTTCTTTTAATGCTTTAATCGCATTCTTAACAGTTTCATAGTTCATTTTTGCTGTTTCTGCTATATTATTTATTGAAGGATACTCACCCTCAAAAACAGTTCCTAAAAGACAAACTATTCCACGTTGAGTATTGCTTAATTCCGGCAATATTCTTATATTTTTAATCAAAATATTACTATCTTTTAATTTACCATCCTTAAACCTATATTCGCAAGCCTCACATTTTATATAAGCAAGCTTATTTCTGATACCACTACATCCGTAATTATAAGCTTTCCGATAGATCTTTTTTAAATCTAATTCAGTTAGAGGGTTTGACAGTGATTTATTTTTTTCAATAACCAACTTTTTTGAATATTCGCCCGTATTCTTATTTTGGAGTAATAGATTGTAGAGAATAAATAAGCTATCGTTTCTCTCTCCTTTCTCTAAATCCCTGCTTAATACCTGGCGTATGCAGTCAACTTTTTGGCCGTGATATTTTGGTATTTTAAAGGTTTTATGCTTTCTTTCCTTTACACAAGAAGCCAGTTCTCTTTCTTTCTCGATTAATAATTTTGGTATGGGCAACATTTCGCTAAGGGGAATTTCATAAACATACTGATGGGCTTTTATTATTGATGGGGGAGCTACAACATAATTTCCGTTACTTTTTAATTCTAGTCTTTTGCCGAATAAGTTACTGGTGCTTTTAACATATTCGCCATTGAGAGAGAAATAGTAATGATAACCCCTTCTTGTTCTAACCCTGGTTGTTTCTTTTATCTCTGGTAAATATTCTTTTAACTCCGGTAAAAGATCAAGGTCATCAACATCAATAACCGCTAATTTGCTTATATTCCCGGTAACTATTCCAACGTTTATATCAGAAAATATATTACACCAATTTAAAATATCTTCTATGTTTGCCTTTTTATATTGGTAAGATTTCCAATATATATAAGGTTTCTTTTCCTTATCAATCGGTATTAGACTATACTCGTATTTTATGTACTCATTTATACTTTTAAATATAATTTAACCCTTTTTTGGCGTGGCATGAATTAAGGGTTCAACCTATAAATCACCTCCAGGCCTGAATAGTTTTAAACTTAGTATGATTTACTGATTCTTACGGTATTTTTATAACTTCTGAAAAAATAATTAAATCTAATAAAATAGAAAACCCGAAAGTGAACATATGCTAAATCTTTCGGTATAGGTATAATAAACAAAAAAAACCGGCGGTTTGGCAATCATGATATTGTTTTAGAGTAACAATATTTTAGACCCATAACTTTGTGCCCTATCCTTTCGAATAGTTTACCTTTATCGGTTATTGATTATTTTTATGTATAAAGCATATTTCGTGCTTTATTTTTAAATCGTACCATTTATTTATAGTATTTAAATTATATGTTTACATAATGTTGAATCCTTTGGTATAGCCATAATAAAAGGGAGTGTAATTTTGGAGATCACGCTACCTTTTGTACTTATGATTATAACATTAAAAAAAAGAAATATCGAGAGAAAATAAAAATAATTTCTATCTTTTTTTATAAGTAATTCGTGGTTTTTCTGACCAACCAAAACCTTCCTTTTCTAATTTCTTCTGGGCTTGATATATTTCCCGAAAATGACCTTCTTTGACCGCTTTAATGGTTTTTGTATCAACAGAGATATATTTAAATTTTACACTTTCGAGTAATGCTAACAGCTCTTTAATTTCATCTCTCTTTAAGTTATCAAAATAAACTTCCAGTACGGAATTATCTTCATCTTTAATATATTTATTAAATAGTTTTATAATAAAAAACCCCCTTAATCCTTTTAATATATTTTTATTGGTTCTCCCCTCTTCGCTATTATCGAGCCATAGTCCTATAACCACAATAATTCCAAGGGTTAACCTCATAACTTGCCAAGGCGTAGAGGTCTCCCAAGAATTCTACATAACAGTCTACACAGGCTTCTATGCTGTCTAGCGCCGAAGAAACTGAGGAAAACAAAGACGACACATCAATAACGCCATATTTATCCATCGTAGAACCCCAATACCAATCAGCGTCTGTATCTTTATATTCAAAAACAGTTAAGAGGTGTCCTGCAGATTCATTAAGGAAAAATATGGGTATAGAATATACATTGTAATCATGATAATGTAGAACATAACAACTAAAAATACCGTAATCGACACAATCTCCTTCTTTCCCAATATAAAATTCATAGGGAGTGTACGCGCCATCATGTTCTTTATAGTGGCAAGTTGATAAAAAATTAAGTAATTTTAGAGGAGTATTTAATTTATCTAATAAAGATATGAATTGTGAATCATATTCTTCCATCCCGCCATTATCTGGAATAACTGTTGGTGTTGTTACCCAGCTACAACCTACAAAAAATAAACAAAAAAATAGTGCAATTCCTAAAACAAATAATTTCTTCATGGTTACCTTTATCGTATTAAAATTTATCAAATATTTCTTACTATTGGCTTTAAATATAACAAGGGACAACGGTTCTTTGTCACACTTCAATCCTTCCGAAATTAATCCACTCCTTTATTGGAAATAAGGACACATCCTGAAATAAATTAAACTAATTAATTGTATATACTATATTGTTCCTAACTGGAGTAGTGTTTGTTAAATCCGATCTGATTTCCTTTTACTGCACAATCTGCAAATCAACTCGATATTATTTTCTATATTGCTGCCACCCTTTACAATGGGGATAATATGTTCAAATACTAAATCTTCTTTTGCCCCACATCTTTTGCATTTTGCACCATCCCTTAGCCAGGCTTCAACTCTAACTTGTGACGGGATGTATCGAGGAGATGGTTTGTTAGGTGGAAACTCTACAAGCATCTCCAAATTTTTAATTACAAAGGGGAAATAACCATATCTCTCCACTTTTTTAGGGGTGTCAAAAGGATAATTGAGCCATTCAGCCTTCGCCTCCTCTAGGGGAATTTGAATTGCCAGTTCTGTTGCTTTCCAATCTATGGTCTCAAGTGTTTCTTTGCTCTTGATTCTGAGAATGTCTCCCACCTGAATATGATTTAGCGATGTAGCGCTATGCCAGCAATGATCAAAAAGCATTCTATCTATACGACTCTGGTATGTATTGCGCAAATGTATTTTCATAATATTCCTTTCTTATCTTATTTTCTTGATATAGCTTTTCAAACCTAGCAAAAGTATAAAATACCATTTTCAGCATAATATTGATCTGTTGACACATTCTAAATCCTTTATTCCTACTTCCTGTAATTATATTCCGTATCCCTTTGTATATTTTCTCCCGAGCTCAGGTTTTCTATACACTATGTAAATAAACGGCCTTCTTCCTTCTTTTGTAATCTTTCCCTGGCGATTTGTACATACTCTTGATTTATATCACAACCAATAAATTTTCTTTTTAAATTTTTTGCTGCAACTGCAGTAGTTCCACTCCCAAGAAAAGGATCAAGAACAACAGAATCCTCTGAAAAAGTAATTAATCTAATTAATTGTTCACATAAAGAAAGAGGTTTAACTGTTAAATGGTGATTAGAAAATCCTTTTTCTTTTTTTGTTGGTTTAGGAACAATAAAATATTGGTCCATTATTGCATCGATAGGTCCAGTAGTTAATATGTTCGACGGAAACATATTATTTCCCACCCTTGCATTCGTGTTAACTAAACCCACTTCATACTTAATCATATTTGATAAAAAAGTTCCCTCTGTAGGTTTTTGGGCAACAGCAATAGGTTCAAAACAAGATTTAATTTGCGGCGTTTTCCAATTTTTAAGCTTCTTTTTAATTTGTTCCCTTTCTTGCTGGGAAGTATTTGCTTTTTGTATGAAATGATCTAAACTCATTGCCTTTGCTTGATTTTGTGTATATATCCACAAAAAGCAATCCCTTATCAGAAAACCAGTATCATCCATTGCGCTTGCCATTCTGTGGTATAATCTTGGGCTGGAAAATGATAAGAAAAATCCTCCCGGCTTTAGAATTCTAAAAACCTCTTTAGAAATTTCTAAAAACCACCTATAAAGTTTTTTCCCTTGTTCTTTATCAAATTTCATACCAGCGGGTAGCGATTTAACTGCATATAAATTTTTCTTATTTGCAACTACTCCAGGGGACCATTTATCGTCAAATTTATCGAGAAAATAAGGCGGATCTGTTAATATAAGATCTATTGAATTGTTTTTAAGTTTTGGTAGAAATTCTAAAGCGTCTGAGTGAAAAATTTTGTTTATATATTTTCCGTTTTTTAAATTACCCATTGGGGTTTACTCCTTTAAACTCTTCATAAAGTATTTTATAAATTTTCCACCTAACTTCTTTATCAAAGTTTTTTACAAAAGATGGTTTCGCTAATTTAATTACTCTACCTTGATTATCATATACCCATCTATTTCTATCCCCCCTGTTACATTTTTGACATTGGGGTATTATGTTGTCAATAGTCAGTGGTTTATTCGGATCTTTATGAGATTTTTGTAGTTTTGTTTCCGTTCCTTTCCAATGTAAATGAAATTCTCCCTCTTTTGAACCGCATGTAGCACATCTGTAGCCATACCTAGCTTTTAGTTCTTCCCAATCGCCAGTATCGCTTATTCTGTGTCCTTTTTTGAAACTTGGATAAGGCTCTTCTAAAGTATGTAATTGATAAAACCCCCTTTCGATTTTTAAAACTACATTATCCCTACCTCCAGCCACGATCCACCACCCATCTTGAGCCCCTAAGTGTCTTGCTTGCTGAACATCGTTTACGTCCGGATAAAAATTTCTTATAAAAGTTGTTAATTCCGTCTTTGAAACATTTTTTGTTTCCGGATACCCAAGAGATAAATATACAAGCACTAAAGCATTCTTTGTAAACTGTCGTCGGGAGTTATAAAGAGTAGGCAATCTAACATTATGTTTTCTAAGACACCTTTCGTGATACTCTTTTATTAAATTATATTGTTCTATTATTTGTTGTTGGGTTAATTGAGTATTCATTTCTTAACTATCTCCTTTTAAGCAAAGTTTTACGAGAAAGATAACCAAATTCAGTAATTAATATACTAAATGAAATGAGGACGAAAAGCCAATCCAAACTCATATATTCTTCCCCTGAAATTAATTCAATAATCATCATAAAAGAACATATTAAAAAAGTATAAAAATAATCCAGCCAAATACTTTCAATGCTTTCATTATCTTTAATTTTATTTTCATTTTCTTAATGCCCCTTTAATCTTTATTATAATGCCCTTTCCCCCGACAAAGAACCGTCCTCTGTCATTTACCCTGTCATTTAAAATTATTCTTCATCTTAAAACCCCCCTGGTTATATCTTTTATTCCGGATAAAAGATATCTTATTTATCACTACCTACATTACTATTTATATCTTCAATCCTTCCGGAATCAATCCACTCTTTTATTATCTCTCTCCTCTTTTCTTCCAGGATAACCCCAAGTAATTTTGAAGTTTCTCCTTTGCCTCTTACCCTATTGAGTTTTTCTTTCAAAAAATCTGGTAATCTATTTTCTGTTTCTTTTCTTATCTCTTCCTGTTGTGAAGGATCAAGAGAATTATAAATTTGTTCTGCCTTTTTAATCTCTTCCTGCCTCTTTTTATTTTCCTCTTCTTGTAGCTTTGTTTTAATATATTCTATTTTTTCCTCTTCTTCTTTCTGTTGTTCCTCTCTTTTCTTCCTTAAATATTCCTCCGGGAATTGCCAATTTTCTCTTATTGCCTTCACTAAATAAGCCGCTTTATCGCCAGCATTAGTATAATTAATTGCCTCAATCCATTTTTTTATTAATTCCTGATCATTATTTTTTATCAGTTTTTCGGCGGTTACTTTAGAAACATTTAATTCTAATAACTTATTAACTAAGACAACCTGCTCTTTAGAAAATTCTTTTACTTCCTCTTTTTGTCCTGGTAGATATTCTCCTGCCCGGTTATTAATACTCTTTATCTTTGCCCTTTTCATTTCTTCTTTGGCTCTTTCCCCTGGCCAATAATATATAAGCCAGTCCTTATTTCCGTTTTCACTCCAGTCAAATTTTGAAATAAAACCAGTATCAATAAGTTCATTGTTCCCCGGATCTAATTGTTGTTTAGCTAAAGAGATATATTCATGGGGGGTTGCCGGAAGAAGCTGGCATAATTTAGAATACTTGTAACAAATAAATTTCTCTCTCTTATTTCTTAAACCGTAGAACTTTACCCCCAATATTTCATAAAGTCTGGAAGCTATTTTGGTTTTGAGGCTTTGTAGGTAATGATAATCAATCGGTTTTATGTAAAAAGAATTAAGGTTTTGGAGATACCAGCTTCCTAAAAATAAATAGTTATCATCGGCTATTTCATTTTCAGGTAATTCTTTACCTTTAAGGACTATCCTATCATATAAACTAAAATTATCGTCAACCCATTGCTTACCTTCCTTTGAATAAAAGGTGCCTACTGATTTTATGGTAGTCGCTCTTATCCTTT
>JABUBK010000359.1_pt1 | contig 10912 bp, 17 predicted proteins | sample 7332671 | NCBI WGS metagenome assembly JABUBK01 (sample SAMN07256342, study PRJNA390944) | subsurface metagenome | isolation source: Methane hydrate marine sediment | place: Pacific Ocean: Eastern North Pacific, ODP site 1244 | collected 2002
AGAAGAGGTCCTAAAAAAGGGAGGGGCTGGTCTGAGTGGCCACTCAAGACCAGCCCAAAGGCATGAAAAAATGGAGGCTATGCGAGACCTCCGACATTGTGGGTGTGTTTAACATAAGGGAAGGAATTTGTCCAGTGAATACCCTTAGGGCATGAAAGTTGCCTTTTCGATACCTTAAAGATAGGCTTTTCCTGTCAATTCGGCAAGTTGTGACCGATAAGAGTGGAAAATGTCTGAGTGGCTGAGGCACGAAGCCACGAACTCCGCAATGTCCTTAAATACCTTTATAGACGTAGTCTAAGATATTGGAGGCAGCTTTATTGCCTCACGGTGTAGGTCAAGCGATTTCAGGGGATTATGTGGGGGTGAATAGGACGTGAGGAAGGGCCCCTGGGAACCAGGGACCCTTCCGGGAAGTTAGAGGACTCTACGGAAGTGGTGTAGCAAGGAGATCTGGATCTCCTTGGCCTTTTGGAAGAGGTCGTCGAGCTCCTGGGAGCAGACAGCACAGATGAGATCGTGATTGAGATCATCACCCTCGGTCCTAAGGTCGGTCATTTCCCGGTCGCAATGAGCACAGACGTAAATCATTAAAATCACCTCCTTAGTGTCGGATTATGGCCTCAATTTCGTGTTCGTTGAAGCCGGCCTTGTCGAATCTCGTGAGGAGTTCCAAAAGGGTGATCGCCTGGTCGGTGTGAAAAACCTTTCCTTTAGCCATCAAGATGGTCCATGTCCATTTAGAATCTGTTGGCATGGTTGGGTACCTCCTTTTGTTTCCGGCGTCTTTGACGCCGGTTTATAAAAGTCCCCTCCGGGGGGATTAGGGGGGTTAGTCTCAACAGGATTCATCGTTGAGGTCCAGGACGGGTTTTTCTGGTACGTCCTGGAGGGCCTTAATCCACTCGTGGCGAATTACGTCTTTGTAATTCGGGAGGGGTTGTTTAACCTGTTCCCACAACCATTCATATCGTTCTTTAGGAGTCATAAAAGTCACCTTCTTTCCTGTTTTTCGCTTGACAGAACAGGATAGAAGTAAGTCGGGCTAATCTCCTTTCGGCGTTAGCCGGCATAGATGAGTAAGTGACGCCCGACATGTGTTGCGAAAGGGCGACAAATTCAAATAAGGGTTTTTCAGTCAGTCCCTCACCGTGGTGTGCGTTTATTTGTCGCCCTGGAGCGTCGAACTGCAAAAAGTGAGCCAGAGAGCGGGGTCTTACGTGGCGGTGGAGGTAAGGTGTTCCTGCCTCCGGAGGCGTGACAGGTTAGGGCGAAGAGGGACAGGGAGGGATAAATTTGGGTCCCGCCTTGTGGGTACGCAGTAAATTTTCCCGGAAGGCCCGGCCCGTTCTGGCGCGACTCCGGACGCCTTAGAGCCTGTTTGCAGCCCCGTACAACATCGAGGCCCGAGAGGGACCAAAGTCGGTCTTATACGATATATCGCCGGGGCTGCTTACAGGCTCTTAGGCGCACCACGTTAGTCCCCGTGATTCGGCTCACAGTCCTTTGTCTCCCAAAACCGATCGTGTTTTGGGGGTCGTTTCAGTTTGGCGCCACGCCTGATCATTTCGGCCTGGATCAAGGCGTCAAACTGGATAAGGGCAACGTCTGAGATCGTTGGCAGAAGGTCTCTAATCTTGATTATGGTTTCTGGTGTCATGTTCATCCTTGTCGAAGTCCTCGCGGATCTCCTTAAGGGTTTTTGAAGTGCGCCTGAGGAGTTCCGAGGTGGTTGCCATCAAGACCCGGATCAATAAGTTGTCAGGGAGGGCCTGGATGGTTCTGATCAGTGGGTGTAATTCTTGAGGGCTCATAATTGTGTCACTCCACGGGAACGGGGTCCGCTTGCGGAAGGGTCGCCCGTGGCGTGACCTCCTTTGAAAAGATTGCGTCACTCCACGGGAACGGGGTCCGCTTGCGGAAGGGTCGCCCGTGGCGTGACTTCCTCCAGTGGACGTCCTTCGTGGCCAGGGTGGTCGTAAAATAGGGGTAGCTGCAAGTGTCCTGCAAGCTGGTAGTCCGTCCCTGGGTAATCGAGCGCGTGCGGTTGCAGCCAGGCGAATGACTGAAAAATAGCATTTGCTCGCCCGACGCCATGGTTTCGCCCCCCACAAATACAGGTACACTTTGTTCCCTGGGCACGGTAACACCTGGCATCGCAACGCCTGGTGTTTCGGTGCCCTGTTTTCAGTGTGATGATCGTCATGGTATATTTTGGGTGGTGTAGATCCGAACAATAGTCTTTTAGCCTTGACATGTCAAGGATAAAAGTCTATGGTGGTGTTCCGGGTCTGAGGCCATGGCCAAGGAGCACGGCAAGGTGATGGGCGGCTTGCCGTGCTCACCCGGTAAAAACACACAAGGATCTGATCCATGGCAAAATATCTCGCTAAGTTAAGTAAGTTCGGCGGTCAGTTCAGGTTAACACTGCCAAGGGACCTGATTGCGTGGGTCGCCTGGCGTGATGTAGAATATGTCATCCTGGATCCACAGGATGACAACTCAATAATTATAAGGGAGTTCATAGATGCCGAAAGCCTCGGGGTTAAAGGTAAGAGAGATTCCACTGGAGCTGCTTGATGAGCCAAAAGGCAGTATTCGGCTTGAGATTGACCCTGGGGAGATCACGTCTCTTGCTGAAAATATTAACGAGATTGGATTACTTTTGCCTATTAATGTTCGCGGTGTCGCCGAACGGTTTGAGATCGTCGCGGGGCATCGACGGTTCTTGGCGTTCAAGAAGCTTAAGCGTAAAAGCATTTCGTGCATCGTCGGGCGTTTTAGTGACGTGGGCAGTGCCCTTGCACGGGCGTCCGAAAACTTACGACGGGTTGATCTTAGTCCTATTGAAGAAGCTGCAATTTACGGTGACCTACATGATAACCATGGTATGAGTTATGATGAGATTGGTCAGCGTATGGGGAAGTCATCCGGTGTGGTTAAGCGCCGGATTGACTTGTTAAGGATGCCGCCACAGCTTCAAAAGGCAGTGCATTTGAAGCAAATCGGTTACGCCGTTGCGGAAGAACTCTGGAGCATCGGCGACATTGGAGGCATTGACTACTATCTGTCGTTTGCCATTGAACACGGAGTGACTCAAGCGGTTGCGCGATCGTGGGCAAAGGAGTGGAAGGATCAGAAGCGTCGGGCGGAAAGCGGTACCGATGAGGGCAGGGGGGTTGCAAGCCCTCTTGAGCCACGCCCCACTTATCTCCCTTGTGATATTTGTAAAGGTCCAGAGGACGTCCAAAATATGCAGTTAATTCATTGCTGCAAAGAATGTAGCAAAAAACTCAGGGCTGCCCTGGGTGTTAGTCAATGTTAGATTGGGGGTGAAAGCATGGTCGATGAAGCTCAAGTCAGAATTGAAGTTGAAAGGATCATAAACCTTGTCCGGTCCCAAGGATGGGACAAGGTTGAAGAACGGATCGAAGAGAACACGGTCACCATAGTTATCAAGAAGAAGATTGCTCCTGTTGCTCCTTAAAAGCAGTTGGTGTTTACTCCCCCTTTGGAGGGGGTTGGGGGGTGGTTAAAAATCTCCCCCTTTGGAGGGGGTTGGGGGGTGGATCATTAGGAGAAAGGAAGGAGGACGGGCGTCCGGTCGATGGTTTCCGGTACGGAAATGCAAAGCAAATCGGACGTGGCACGAGGGTAACCGAGGGCCGACGTAGGAGGCCCGTCCTCCTTCCTTTCTCCTAATATATATTATATTAGGAGAAAGGAAGATATTTAAGGCACTTAAATGTCTTCCGTTCGAGTAATATCTCCTCTCAAACGGCCCGGAGGGTACCGGAGGGCTTCCGCTAGCAGGGGTTCCCCCTGCCGCAATTGTATATCTTGATTTCTCTTAGATTAAGTTTTGGTTTGTTTTTTGGTTGGTTGGTTTACTTGGCCAGGGCACCCCCGGAGGTTGTCACTCCGGGTCCGGAGTCCTGCTGGTAGCCACAAAGGGGGGTCAGGGACCCGTGGAGAACTCAAAGCCAAGGTTGTTCCTGGCGTAGGCCAGGGCCTCCTTAAGGCTTGGCTGGGTGCCGGCTTCCTCGTGTGCCCTGGTCCAGTCCATAAAGTCGGTGGCCTGGTCGTCGGTTATATCCAAAGGAAAAGCATATCTATGGTTCAGGAGCATCTCTGCCGTGGCCAGGGAAGCGTGATACTGGATCCTAATCGCGTCCTCCCCCTCGAGCAGGGCGATGGTCCGGAGCCCGGCTTCAATCGCGCACTCTTCCATTACTGCAAGGTAGCGATGATCGGTAATTGTTTGCGTAAAGTAGTCAAAGCTTTCTGCCGCGATCGGTGCAACGGACGCGGAGATCTCTTCATAAGTGGCCCACCTTTTGCCCAGGGACGGCCAGGCGACAAAGTCGTCCGGATCCATCCCCTTTTCTTCAAATATCTCCTGCCACAAAACATCTGTGAGCTGAGGGGCTTCGGTGTAAATATGCTCGAGCCCTTCCACCTCGATGTATGGATTCCATTCTTTCATTTGGGGCCCGGCACCTATGGCGGCACACTCGGCCGCAATATAAAGTAGCGTTTCGGTAAGGGGATCGGTCTTTCTGTCAAAGCCATAGATGACTGACATACTCTTTAGTGCCTTGGCACATTCGTCCTGATGCTTCGGTTTCTTATACCTGGACTTCCATCGGATGCGCTTATGGGCCAGCTCGCCGGCCTTCTGGTAGTGCTCGACCAATCCGGGAGTACGTCGGAGGGACACCTTTTCGCCAAGGGCATACCTGACGGATCCAGAGACAAGATCCATTGCCAGTCCAACGATCGGTCCAAGGGATAATCCCCACCCCCATACGTCCTTGGTGACCTGGAGGGCCTGGATGCCTTCCGAAAAGGACGGTATAACGCCGGGCTTAGAGGCAAATCGCTTCATTTGTGCTCGCATACCCTTGGCCCTTCGTCTGAGCTTTCGGTGTATCTTCCTCTTGCAGGACATTGGTCGTATGATGCAGGCCCACGGGGCCATTAGAGCATTAAGGATCTCGCCTATTAGCCAGATCCATCCAACAGGCCCCATGGCGAATCTTGCCAGGAAGCGGGGCAGGAACCTGGCGGCGATCCTGCCGGCGACGGCGATCGTCAACAGGGCGTCCTGGGCATCGTCTAATGCCTGGGCAATAGAGGCCCAGGACCGCGCCATTTCAGGAGTCGGGCTGGCAAGCATGCGGTCAAAAGCTGCTCGCTTGTTCATCTTCGTGGCGTAAATCTCTGTTAACCTCTTCTTCCCTATCTCTGCATATTTTCTCGCCTTATAAAGCTTGATCTCGGGTTCAGTCATGGGTTTGTAGATCGGGAACTTGATGATGTCGGTGAGCTTTGGGAACGTGATCGTATAGCCGTTTTTGGCCACGTATTCCGCTTTCTTCTTTTCGAACGCTTCGTCCGTAAAGTCAGGTAAATGAAAGGGTGCCGTGTAATCAGCCATTTTAGTCTGTGCCTTAGTATGCGTTGAATGGAGATCGTGGCAGGAACGGGCAATTTGGCGTCGTTGTACTATACAAGAAAGGCGCGGACACCAAAATTCCCGTATGAAGCGGCTAGATCGGGGTCAAGTCGTTGACACACGATGAGCATTGCAGGTGGTTTGTCGATCTTAGGATCCTCGAGCCATAAAGTTTTGTAGGTCATTAGCTGTCCCATGGACCTCATACCCGGATCAAGGGCAACCTCGATGATCCAGACCTCATGTTCCAGCTCTGCGATCGCGTCGGCTCGTTTTGCTGTGTTTGCTCTCCATCCCACCAAGATAGGATCTCGCTCCTCCTGCGGGGAGAGCCAAGGTCCTCCCAAGAGGACGTCGTAATATAGGGCGGTGAACGCCGACCCCTCGCGTTCTAAAAACCTATACCAAACAGGGATGTCCTCCTGGAGCATATGCGGAGGTCTTCCCCTCCAGTCTACTGGGTACTTTGGTCCAAGTGTGGTTGGCATACCGCGATCATCTTTTTGATCCAGCAAATATCCCTGGACATTTTGGCCAAACGGATTTCAAGCCTGACAAAATACACAATTAAGAGAGCGAGGACGGGGATAAGCTGGATTAAATAAGTCATTAGTATTCATCGCCCCACGGAGGGCAGCACCCCTTCAAGATTTCCCAAAAGGATCTTCTATCAAGAACGATGCCGGCGTTTGTACTCCAGTCGTAATGACTGTAAAGGGTATATTTGGGGTATAGCGCTTCAGCGCCAGGGCAGAGCGATGCAAAGACACTGCTGCTCGCTTTTGATACGGCGATAGGGACGGGCGCGCCGTCACAGTCTAAAATCAAGGCTACGTGGACCCTGCGGGTACAACGCCTGTCGGAGCTATTAAAATGGAGTTCATAGGCGTGCCAGTGGGAGGTGTGTGTCTTCTTTACTAGCTGGTCGTGGTCAAATTGTTCGAAGTCGAAGAGGCTCTGGTATTCCATATCAAGGTCCGATTCCCATCATGGCCAGGTGGTGAGGTCTTTCCACGGCCGGCGTCTCTATGTCAAAGGTTTTTATGAAACCATCGGCATCTTGGCCGGTGTAAGCAACGGCCCATATGTTTCCGGTGACGTGAAACAGAAAAGGAGACTGACCGGTGTGCGTGTCCCATTCAAGCGAGTCGATTATTGTATCAGTGATCTGACCGGCGCTGTCTATGGCAACGGTCTTGAGCCAGCCGTCCGCTCCGCCGGCTTGATAGCTGTTGGCAACCACCCCCTCACCCATGTGTATCGGACAGGATGTGTAAGCGGCGAGAATTTCATATTCTAGGATGTCAATCCTTGCATTGCTGATCGCGCCGGCACTAGTGATTTGAAAGGTGCCTACTTGACCATCGTCGTCGGCGTCTTTCCAGCAGACGGCAAAGACAGTTCCAAGACACTTGCAGACGCGCGGTAAAGTGCAAATTCCGGGTTCGAATTGAAGTGAGTCGATGATTGACTCGGTGATGATTCCACTTGAGGAAACACCTACCGTCTTTACCCATCCGTCAGAGATGTTGTCGCGGTAAAGAATTGCCACGATACCATCTGTGACCTTGATGATGTCGTGTTCGTAACAATAGACAGTGTCATAAACCCATGAGTCTGTGATCGTGGCAGGTATGGCGCCGGCGCTGTCGATTTGGACAATGACTAGCTTTCCGTCGTTGTTGTTGTCGCGATAAGCGATTGCGAAGTAGTCACCATAGACGTTACAGATGACGGGTTTTGTGGCCCTTACCGTGTCGAATTCCAAGGAGTCAACAACGGTGTCGGTGATCTGGCCGGCGGAGTCTATGGCAACGGTCTTTACCCATCCATCGTTGTCGGGTCCTTCATAGGCAATGGCAAATATGCCAGTGGCGACTTTGATGATGTTGGGACGGAAATAGCAGGCAGTGTCGAGGGTGAGCGTGTCAATGACGGCGTCAGTTATCTGACCGGCGGCATTGATCTCAAAGGTCTTGATGTAGGCGCTTCCACCTGGATGATAGTAAGCGACTGCATATATAGAGGCGTTAACCTGGGCGACGGCGGGGTCTGCGGAATTTATGGTGTCAAATTCCAGGGTGTCGATGACCGCGCCGATGTCTCCAGTAGGCATATTATTGCTCGGTGTAGTAAAGCACGTAACCAGAGACCTGGACCGCCCCGGAACTGGTGATCTGAAAAGCCTCGTTTGTACCGCACTCAAGAGGAAAGGCGCCGTGGTTCGAGACCATCCCCCTGGGCTCGTTGGTTCCGCCAAAGTCCATGGCGCCGGACAAGGCGGTGGTTGCCGTCTTAAGGGTTAGATTGGTGTCGCCGGCTACAGTGAAAACGATCGTTGTGATCTTGTGCTTTTTGTCGGAGACCGCCGCGATGATGGAGTGAGTGGCGGCCGTTGCGAAGTTGACGACGGCTGTCTGGATAGTGACAGAGGTACCGGCGATCTTGGCCTCGATGCCGGTCTTGAGGTCCTCGACTCCCTGGGTAAGTCTCCGGAGCTTTGCCGAAAGGGTACCCGCTGCGCCTGCGGCCACGATCGCGTCGGCCACGGCGCCCAGGACCACGTCGTCACCATCTGCGACAGAGACCGGTTGCTTTGCGGTTGCGGAAATATCGGCTATGTTTACGTGTAACGCGCCGGATCCGTCGCTCTTAATGGTCTCAAACTGTAATCCGTCCAGGCCAAGGAGCTGGGCAATGACATAACGGATTTCTGTAGAGACATATAAACTGGACTGCTCGTTGAGGATCTGTTGAAAGTCGGCGAGGTTGGCCTGGTTGGATATTTTGGAGTACTTGAGATCTAAGTCCGTGTACTTTCTAAGGTGCTCAAAAGCAGTGGGCGTGGGTCTGCGGCCGGAAGCCGTGGGAACACGAAACGGGTAGTCAAGGTATTCCATTACTCAACCCCTTTTGAAGTGGTTAGATCTAAGTGACGATCTCGTATCTGTAGGCCCCGTAAAGGTCGCACTTGGTTGAGCCGGATTTTACGGCGGCCTTGAATGTGGAGCCCACAGGAACGTCCATACCGACTTCAATCTCGTTGAGTCTGTTAAAGGACTTTGCTATTTTGTCGGTCGATCCCTCCTCAATAGTGTCCAGGTGATAGTCGAGCATGTCGAAGATTTTTTCCCTTTCCCACCAACCCTGAATATCATTGCCCTGGTAGGTGTCAACCTGGACAATGATGCTAAGGAGCCTCTTTGGGTTCTCCCTAGAACTCTCGAGACCATCATCATAAACGGTCGTGTTGGCCACGCCGGTTATGGAAAATTTCTGAAAGTATACCATCGAGATCCTCCTTAGGTTTATTCGAGTCTGGTGACCCGTTCAATAAGGCATATTTCGTGCTCTGTGGTCGTGATGTTTTGGCCGGTACCTGCGGCCACAGTGGTGACGTAAATGTTAAGTTCGTCGCCGGCGACGAACTTTAAGGGCGGGTCAAACATCAATGGCTCGTTGGCGTCATACTCGCTTTTATTGCCAATCAAAGAGAAGCCCTGGGCCACGCTGTCAACCCTGCCAGAGAGGTCCAGTTGACGGTTGTCGAAGATGATCCCGTTTCTGTCGTCGTCAAAGAGGACCGTACGGTCTTTGACCATTTTGAGGTAACGGGTGAAAATATAGTTGGTGTTGTCGTTCTCTTTGGGCGCGAAAGGGGACGCGCAGATTCCAAGGACCTCAATTTCGTGTTTGGCGGGGACCACAGCACCAAAAGGAAAGGCCGGGAACTCTGCCGGGCTTTGGCTTGTGGTAAAGAGCGAATCGCCGTTGGTGTTGATGGAAGCGCCACAGTTCCCGTAATTAAGGAACATGTAGACGTTTGACTTGGAGCCGTTTGGTGTCTCCGGAGCCATATCGCCGGCCTCATGGACCTCGTACACAAGAACCTGTTTTGCGTTTGTGGCCGCGACGCCGGTGATCTTTAAGGTTTCGCCCTCGGCAATAGGGTACCCGTTCCATATGCCTTTGCGCTTAAGGTAGGTTAGGAGAGTTTCTTGTCTGGTCTCCCCTTTAACGTTCATTGCCTCCTCGATGTCGTATGTGTCGCCCCCGATCTCGGCCGCCTTACCACTAAGGCAGGCCTTAGAGTTTGAGTTATTTGCATGGCGAATGGGATAAGTGGCGTCACTTCCATAGTTTGAGCCGGCGTCAATTCGTATCCTGTGGGCGTGTCTCTGCCAGCCCATGAGCCTGAAGATATGGGCTCCTAAGGTTCCGCTCTGCCGGAAGTAGCCAACAGTTGTTTTGTCGATGGTGATGGTGCAGTAGGACGAAGCGCAATAGTGAGTCAAGATGTCTTTGACAAGCAATGACTCACCCGGTTTCGCCTCCAGCTCCAGGTTTGTGTTGCCTAGAACGTTCTTGACCATAAAAGGCTGTACAAGTCCCATTGGTTAACCTCCTCTCGATTACTTGAGATATTACTTAATTTCGTACTCTGTCTTGACGCCAAGGACGTGGCAAAGCTGCTCGACCAGCTCCTTGGCCTCGTCCAGGGTGACCTTTTTATCCGCAAGGGCCTGGACCGACCAGTTAGAGACGATCCCAAAGATCGTCATGACCTTCCAAAAAGAGATCTTCATCGGTTTTCTCCCCAACACAAGATGTTGTAATGGCGCCAACACGATCGGGCTGCCGGTATCACAAGATGTTGTGGTTAGATGTTAAGAGCCAAGCTTCTCGGCGATTAAAGCCTCTACGACTCGCCGGACGCGCTCGATGTTGCGGGGATCCCGGCGCGGGAACCTTGGGCCAAGGTCAACGGCCTGGATCGCTTTGTGGTAAGGATCGAAGCCCTTGTGATAATCATCGCCGGCCAAGTAGACGCCTTCGGCGAATCGCGTGGGTCCTTTGGCCAGAGCCTTGGCCTTCCATTTAGCAGATCCGGCCTCCCGTACGCCCTTTGGAAATAGTCCTTTAGCCTGGGCCTGGTCCACTCCAAGCTTCCAGTTTTGCTCGGCCGCGATTGTTTCTTGTTCCCAATCGCGCCTGGGGTTCTGGATGCCAAGTTTATAATCTTCGGTTCGTAATGGAGTGACCCTTGTCCACTTTTCCTTGATTGCCGATAGTGACTTGATCTCTGCCATGGTTAAACCTCCTGGGTGTGGGTTCACATATGGGTAGAAATACCTATATGTGAATATTTTCACATATTGGGCAGAGGCAAGTCAAGGGTTTAATTACGATATTGTAATCAGGATTTTTTGGGATCGAAAGGGGGTGCGTCTGGCAGGCCAAGGCGACGCCTGTGGCCTGGATCAAGGAAGGGACTTTCTCCTGTTGGGTGCGGGACTTTGTCCCGCACCCTCAATTCCTCATCGTCTATGGGTTTCCCCGGTGCGTGAGGAATGTATTTAAGTTTCAGCTTGTTGAGGTGATGTTTCGCCCATTCTACTCCACGTTGGAGCAAGTACTTACAACCCTTTATAGTCAGGCACCTGGCCGCGGTTA
>JABUBK010000360.1_pt1 | contig 10885 bp, 8 predicted proteins | sample 7332671 | NCBI WGS metagenome assembly JABUBK01 (sample SAMN07256342, study PRJNA390944) | subsurface metagenome | isolation source: Methane hydrate marine sediment | place: Pacific Ocean: Eastern North Pacific, ODP site 1244 | collected 2002
CCTTGTTCTTAATAATCATAGTAATTACCTGACTAATAGCACCTAGGGAATTGCGGTTGCTAACAATTATACAACTAAAAATCAATGCTGGAAATTGGAAGTTCGCTCGGAAAATTTAGGCAGCGTAACCCGGCTAGCCATGGTTTAGAAAGGTTGAGGTGAGTAGATTGGATTCATTTGAGAGACAATGGCAGCGCTGGTTTCCTGAAGATAGAGACAAGAAGCCTACACCGCCCGTCAAGCGCGGATGGACAAGCGCCAGGGTGTTCCTAATACTGGTTGGGGCTTTGACCCTGTTTATTCTCATAAATATAGCCAAGGGGTGGTATAGCGAGTGGCTCTGGTTCAGCAGCCTGGGTTATGGCAGTGTCTATACTACTATCCTGAAGACCAAGGTGCTCGTCTTCTTCTCGGCAGCCTTCATCTTTGGTATCTTGTTTTTAGGAAACCTGGTGCTGGCGACACGCCTGGCACCCAAGACTGAGCCAAGTTTTTGGCCTTGGGCCATAGTGCGCCGGCTACAGCCGATACTCAGGTGGAATGTTATCCTGGGAACAGTGCTGCTCAGTCTAATATTTGGTCTGGTAGCCCAGGGCAACTGGGAGGTTATACTTCGGTTCTTCAACGGGCAGCCCTTTGGCATCACCGACCCGGTTTTCCATAGGGAGGTCGGCTTCTACGTCTTCTCACTGCCTTTCCTTCACTTGCTGCGAGACTGGCTCCTGGGCGCGCTGATAGTTACCCTTCTTGGCAGTGCCGGCGTATATCTTCTCAGCTATACAGTGCAGCGGCTCAAGTTTGACTTTGCTAGGCCAGTATTAGCCCATATTGGTGGACTGGTCATAGCCATCCTGGGTCTTTTTGCCTGGGGTTACTGGCTTGGCATCTGGGAACTAGTCTTCTCCACACGGGGGGTAGTCTTCGGAGCCAGCTATGCTGATATACACGCCAAGCTTCCAGCACAGTGGATTCTTTTGGCGGTAGTGCTCATCGTTATAGGTCTCGTTCTGTTTTCCGTATGGCAGCGTAAGTTTCGCTGGTTGCTCTACGGCATCGGGGGATGGATTGTGGTGGCTATCATCGTCGGGGGCATCTTCCCCGCTGTGGTACAGCGCTTTCAGGTAGAGCCCAACGAGCTGGCTCGAGAGAGACCCTACATTGAATACAATATTCAGTTTACCAGAGAGGCCTTCGCTCTGAACCGGATTGAGGAACAGCCCTTTCCCGCCGAGGAGGCTCCAACCCCCCAGGACATAGCCCAAAACGAGGTAACCATCAACAACATCCGGCTCTGGGACCCACGCCCGCTAAAGGACACCTATACCCATATCCAGTCCATTCGGCTCTACTATGATTTCCATGATGTTGATGTCGACCGCTATACCATTGATGGCGAGTACCGGCAGGTCATGCTATCGGCCCGAGAATTATCTGCGGAGAAATTGCCTGTGCAGGCGCAGACCTGGGTCAACCGTCAGCTACAGTTCACCCATGGCTACGGTCTTGCCCTAAGCCCGGTTAATGAGGTCACTGGTGAGGGGTTGCCGGTATTGCGGGTAAAGGATATACCCCCGGTTGGTATCTTCGATATTGAGCGGCCTGAGATATACTTTGGGGAAAAGACGAATGATTACATAATTGTGGGAACAAAGACCGATGAGTTTAACTATCCTATGGGTGATGAGAATGTCTTCACTCGCTACCAGGGCAAGGATGGGGTTAGCCTGGGCAGTTTCATCCGCCGATTAGTCTATGCCTGGCAATTTGGCGACCTTAATATCCTTATCAGTGGCGAGTTAACCCTTGAGAGCCGGGTGCTCTATTATCGGAACATCAGGGAGAGGGTGAATCACCTGGCGCCATTTTTGAAGTTGGACAGTGACCCCTATCTGGTGGTGATGGAGGGAAGGTTATTCTGGATACAGGACGCCTATACTACCACTGACCGCTATCCCTATTCTAAACCGCTTGGAAAGCTAAACTATATTCGCAACAGCGTTAAAGCAGTTATTGATGCCTACGATGGCAGTGTAACCTTCTATATCACTGACCCAGAGGATGCTTTGATACAGACCTACCAGGCCATCTTCCCCAAGCTCTTCGTCCCTGCTGGGCAGGCGCCCGAGTCCTTGCGAGCCCACTTCCGTTATCCTGAGGACTTCTTCAATATCCAGGCCGCGATATACCAAACCTACCATATGGAAGATGCCCGGGTATTCTACAATAAGGAAGACCTGTGGGCGGTGCCTAAGGAGCTCTATTTCGGCACAGAACAGGCTATGGAGCCTTACTATATCCTCATGCGCCTGCCCGATGAGGAGAAGGAGGAGTTCCTGCTCATGTTGCCCTTCACCCCGGTGAACAAGAATAATACCATTGGCTGGCTGGCTGCCCGCTGTGATGGAGAAAACTACGGGAAGCTGCTTGCCTATCTTTTCCCCAAGGAGCGGCTAGTGATGGGTCCCAGCCAGATTGAGAACCGAATCGGACAGGATACCGTTATCACTGAGCAGCTTGCCCTGTGGGGTCGTGGTGGTTCTCGAGTTATCCGCGGCAACCTGCTGCTGATTCCTTTAGGCAAGTCCATCCTGTATGTGGAGCCGGTCTTCCTCCAAGCCGAGGGCGGTGGGCTTCCACAGCTGAAGCGAGTTATTATAGCTGCCGGCGACCAGATAGCTATGGAACCCACGTTAGGGGAAAGTATCGCCGCTATCTTTGGCACTGAGGTACCACCAACTGAACCAAAACCGCCGACTCCAACTGAACCGGGGGAGCCAGTATCCGCTGAAGTAGCCAGTCTAATTGAGAAGGCTCAGCAGCACTATGATAAGGCTCAGCAGTACCTCAAGGCAGGTGATTGGGCTGGCTATGGGGAAGAGTTAGCGGCTCTGAAGGCGGTACTGGACCGGCTGGCAGAACTCGCTGCTGAAGAGAGAAGCTAGCCTATAGAGCAAACCCCCTATACCTAGCTCTCAACTAAGTCAATTTCTTATGCATTGATTTTTAGTTGTATAATTGTTAGCAACCGCAATTCCCTAGGTGCTATTAGTCAGGTAATTACTATGATTATTAAGAACAAGGATACGCTGGCTACAACCAAGTTAAGAAAACAGGCTCTAGACATTATTGAAGTCGGCATCACTAGGGTTCTTCCACCAAACATTATGAAGTCCGCGGTGAGATATGATACGGCTGGCAGAATTCTTACCATAAATGGTGACACCTATCGTCTATCTACAGGCCGGGTATTTGTTATCGGAGGGGGCAAAGCATCTGGCCTTATGGCAGAGACACTAGAGAATATAATACACCCGGAGAATATATCCGCCGGCGTGGTTAATTGTAAAAGCGGGTATTATAAAACAAGCAAAATCAAAATAATACCCGCTGGCCATCCGCTCCCAGACCGAAGGGGTATTGAGGGTGTCAAAAAGATACTGGCTCTTAGAGAGCATTACTCCATAAATGAAAACGATTTAGTAATATGCTTAATTTCAGGCGGCGGCTCCGCTTTAATGCCCTATCCGGTTAATGAAGTAAGTCTAAGGGATAAACAAATCATTACAGAGCTATTACTAAGCTCTGGAGCTGAAATAGATGAAATTAATGCGGTAAGAAAACACCTGTCCCAGATTAAAGGAGGGTGGTTAGGTCATTTTTATTCACCGGCAACTGTTGTTTCCCTGATATTATCTGACGTAATTGGCAATAACCTGGCGGCTATTGCCTCTGGCCCCACTTTCCCTGACCCCACAACTTTTTCAGATGCCTATAATGTATTGAAAAGATATGATTTATTAGCCAAGGCACCCAAAAGTGTTACCGACTTCCTAAGAAAGGGTTGCCAGGGCGAGGTGGCAGAAACACCCAAAACCTTAAATAATTGTCACAACTACATAATTGGCGATAACAAGCTAGCCTTGGAAGCTATGCTTCAGAAAGCAAACGAGATGGGACTTAAGCCATATATTGTTACTGCCGAGCAGAAAGGTGATACCACTGCTGTTGCCCACTCTAGAGCAAGGGAGATACTAAGCTCAAGATATGCTGGATATGATGCCATTCTAATTGGTGGGGAAACCACTCCGAAACTGCCGGTCACTGCTGGAAGAGGAGGCAGAAATCAGCACTACGCAGCTGTCTCTATGCTAGCCATGAAACAATACGCTGGCCAATGGGTAGTCGCCAGCGTAGGGACAGACGGCTCGGACTTCTTACCTGATGTGGCTGGTGCTATAGTTGACAATAACTCGTTAGATATTGCCAAAGCCAAGGGAATAGATGTGCAATCCTATCTTGAAAGGTATGATAGCAACACCTTATTAGACAAGATTGGTGGCTCTCTGGTAATAACCGGGGACACTGGAACCAACGTGGGTGATGTTATCATATACCTCTTAAAATGACATGTTCTGCACGGCGAGTAAATTGACGAATTATTGAACCGGATGTACACTGGCCAAGGGCATCAACAATATGTATGGGTGTTACCCAGCATATGCCTGGTGAAACAACACGTTAGGAGGTTATCCTATGCCAATAATCGTTGTGCCTGATGATGAACCACCCGTACTGGCAGGGACAGTTGAGGAAGAGCGACTTAGACAGCTTGGCGAAGTGCGCATCTATGACTCCAGAACCCTCGGTGATAAAGAATTGCTGTCCCGTATCGCCGATGCCGATATTGTATATAACATCCGCTCGACCAGCGTCTTCACTCATAATGTAATGAAGAATTGCCCCAGATTGAAGCTAATAGCCATATATGGGGTGGGGTACGACAATGTAGATGTGTCAGCAGCATCCGAGCTAGGTATAACAGTTACCAACACCCCCGGCTACTCTGCCATAGCCGTCAGCGAGACGTCATTATCTTTGATGCTGGCGGTAGCTCACCGGATAGTTAAAAATGACCGCAACATACAGGCTGGCGGTTGGGCACGGGAATACTCTTCACAGCTTTACGGCAAGACGCTGGGAGTAATCGGCACCGGGAGCGTGGGCCAGAGGATGAGCCAGCTCGGAAAAGCCATTGGCATGAAGGTCATTGCCTGGACCCTGCACCCCTCCCCAGAACGGGCCAAGGAATATGGTGTAGAGTTTGTTACACTGGAAGAGCTGATGCGCCAGTCGGATGTGGTATCCATCCATGTCCTGGGAATACCGCAGACTGATAAACTTATTGGGAAGCACGAGTTAGCTTTGATGAAACCGACAGCGATACTGATTAATACTGCCCGCGGTTCAGTGGTGGATGAGACAGCGCTGGTTGAGGCTCTACAGAGCGGCATGATTGCCGGCGCCGGCCTGGATGTATTCGTCAACGAACCGCTACCCCTTGACCACCCACTGCGGAGCATTGAGAATGTGGTGCTATCGCCACATTCTGCTTCCATGATTCCAGAAGCTACTCTGGCCGGTCTGGCGATGACAGTAGATAACGTGGCTAACTTTCTCCAGGGGCGCCCCACTAATGTGGTCAAGCCTGCCCCACAAGGATAACTGCCCCGGTTCTCTAACCAACCTATCTTACCCTTCCCGAGTCGCCTTCGTCTGGTGCTCTTTTTTGCTTTCAGGCGCACAGCTTCTCTCTTGGAATGGTTAGAGTTACGGTCATCCAGCACTTGAGTAAATCTAAAGTAATTTAATTAAGTATGTGATAACTAAACTGAAACCGCCATGGATATTATGTACTAAAGGACCTACTTTGCCAGAACATATCATAGCCAGTTGTGCCAAGCATTCACTGGTAAATTCGGACTATCGCTTCGTTAAGTTTCTTCAGCGTTGACAATCCCATCAATAAGGGCTAAAGTTTAGCCACAACATAGGAAAAAATAAGACGATACTGGTAGAGCAGGTTCAGGAGATGAAGCAAGGGTATTGGAATGACTGCTCAATAGCGGTGGCAGGTGCCCTTGTGAGTTTTCAAGCAGATTCGGCAAACTCAGAGTTCAGCTATTACGATGTTTGTTGCCATTGGCTGGCTTGCTAAAACCAATCCAAAGAAAAACAATAGTTAAGCTGGACCAAAAATTCTTGACCAGAAAAATTTTATGGAAGTGTTGAATAGCATCCCGTTTAGGTTAACTCCCGAAGAAGTATTAAAACTTTTGCGTCTACGTAAAGAAAATAAAGATGTGAAAAGAATTATTCAAGAATTAATTGATATTGTTCATCCTATAGCTAAACCCAAAGCTATCTATAAAGTTTCCTATGTTGATAATAAGAATGGAGACTCACTATATATTGATGGCGTAAGGTTTACCAGCCGTGTTCTCAGAGTTAATTTGGATAAAGTAGGAAGAGTTTTTCCATATGTTGCCACCTGTGGAAGAGAAATAGATGAAATAGCTGTTCCATCCGATGATTATATGAAATATTATTGTTTGGATACAATTAAGGAGATGGCTTTACGCTCAGCTCGCAATTATCTTCAAGATTACCTAACCAGAAATTATGCACTTGGACAAATGTCAAGAATGTATCCAGGAGAGGGAACTGCGGAGGATTGGCCAATAACACAACAAAAAGAGCTGTTTTCCATCTTTGGTAATGTTGAAGATTTAATTGGAGTGCAGCTAACCGAGAGTTTGTTAATGCTCCCGCTAAAATCAGTGTCTGGAATATATTTCCCAACTGAGATTAGGTTTGAGAGTTGCCAGTTATGCCCAAGGGAAGTGTGTAGTGAAAGAAAAGCCCCATATGACCCGGATTTAGTTTTAAAATACCGAGAAAAGATATAATATTTAGAGATGATTTTGAGGTTTTCTGATAATGGCAATGAGGGGTACGCAAACGAAACACAGCCCAGCAATTGCCGATTTCCCTTCTACTTATAGGCACCGCTTGTTTCGTTTCCATCAGCAGAAAGTCTAAATCCATGATTTGGGGTGACAGAATCGTTTAGCAATGACAAAGATGAGCCAGTTCAGATAGATGAGTGACACTTGGTGTCATTATAACAATATCAGGGCGCAGTTGTAGACTTCAAACGAGGAGGAAAAATGAGTTCTTTAAGTCAAACCGATCCCGAAATTAGTCATGCTATTAGTGTGGAGGTAAAACGACAAAGGGAAACGATAAACCTCATCGCCTCCGAGAACTATGCAAGCCAGGCTGTGCTTGAGGCTCAAGGTTCACTGCTAACGGATAAATATGCTGAGGGTTATCCCCAACGGCGTTATTACGGCGGCTGTGAAAATATGGACATGGTGGAAAACTTGGCTATCCAGCGGGCTAAGGAGCTATTTCGGGCTGAGCATGCTAATGTCCAGCCGCACAGCGGGGCTCAAGCAAACATGGCAGCATATTATGCCTTGCTTAACTGCGGAGATACGGTTATGGGTATGAGTCTGGCTCACGGTGGTCATCTTACTCATGGTAGCAAGGTGAACTTCTCCGGTAAGTTGTATAATTTCGTATCCTACGGGGTTAATCAGCAAACAGAAAGGATTGACTATCAAGAGTTAGAAAGGCTCACCCTAAAGCACAAACCCAAGCTGATTATAGCTGGAGCTACTGCTTATCCCCGGGTTATTGATTTTGAGCGTTTTCGGCACATTGCTGACCTGGTAGGAGCAAGACTTATGGCTGATATGGCTCATATAGCCGGTATGGTAGCTGTGGGTCTGCATCCTACCCCGGTGCCCTACGCTGATGTGGTAACCTCAACTACGCATAAGACGCTACGCGGTACGCGAGGTGGTTTCATTTTGTGTCGGGGTGAGCTGGCTTCAGCAATAGATGCGGCTGTTTTTCCTGAGATGCAAGGTGGTCCCCTGATGCACGCTATTGCTGCCAAAGCAGTAGGTTTCTATGAGGCTATGCAACCTAGCTTCTTAGATTACCAACGTGCCATATTGGATAACGCACTCGTTCTAGCCAGTGAACTGCAAAGATTAGGGCTGCGTATTGTATCAGGGGGAACAGATAACCACATGGTCTTAGCCGATCTTACTGAGACAGGGGTTAGCGGTAAAGAGGCTGAGGAAGCTTTAGAGGTGGTAGGTATTGTGGTCAATCGGAATACTATTCCGTTTGACCCTAGCCCGCCTCGAATAACTAGCGGAATCAGGCTAGGCACACCAGCAGTAACCACACGTGGCTTTAGCAGCGAGGAAATTAAAAAAATTGCCTCGCTAATTATAAAGGTAGTTACTAATATTGGTAACCCGGATGTTCAAAATCAGGTAAGGCAGGAGGTCGCCCAGATGTGCCACCGCTTCCCAAAACTAGGGATTGATGACTGATATGGCAAGAAGGCGATAGCTGAGGAGTCAATGGTTTGAATGAAAAGGATGTGATGAGGAGATAGTATGGAGAGGGAAATAACAAACAAGGGAGGCGGCCCTAGTGAAGATAATCGACATGCGTAGCGATACCATAACTCTGCCCACGGAGGAGATGCGCCAAGCTATATGTGAGGCTGAGGTGGGGGATGACGTCTTCGGGGAGGACCCCACCGTCAATCGTCTGGAGGAACTGGCGGCTCAGATGATGGGAAAGGAAGCCGCCCTCTTTACACCCAGCGGCACTATGAGCAACCTCATTGCTGTCCTGACCCATACCCGCCCCGGCGATGAAATTCTCCTAGGCAGTGAGGCCCATATGCTCTGGTACGAAGTGGGAAGTGCGTCCGCTCTGGGGGGCGTCGTTATGCGGACCATTCCGAATAACCAGGACGGTTGGATGGACCCCGGCACAGTTGAGGAAGCCATCCGACCGAAGAATATCCACTTTCCCCAGACTACCCTCCTCTGCTTGGAGAACACCCATAACCGCTGCGGTGGCGCTGTTCTAACCCCGGATTACTCATCTGCTATTGCCGGGCTCGCTCACCAGCATGGCCTTTCGGTTCACTTGGATGGTGCCCGTATCTTCAACGCCGCTGTTGCCTTAAGTGTACCCGCCAGTGAGCTGGCTAGGTCTGCTGATTCTGTCTGCTTCTGCGTATCTAAGGGCCTCAGTGCTCCAGTAGGCTCTCTCCTCTGTGGTTCACAGGAGTTTGTGGAGAAGGCCCGCAAGTGGCGAAAGATGGTAGGAGGGGGGATGCGCCAAGCCGGGATTATTGCCGCCGCTGGCATCGTTGCCCTCCAGAAAATGGTCAGCCGTCTGGCAGAGGACCACGCCAACGCTCGTCGTTTGGCTTATGGCCTAGCTCAAGTCCCCGGCATCACCATTCACCCGGAGAAGTTTCAGACCAACATTGTGATGTTCGAATCGCCGAGTTTCATCCTCGGGTCTGAGTTCACTCAGCGAGTGGCTACCCAAGGCGTCAAGTTATTGCCTCGTGGTGGGCGAAAAGTGCGGGCTGTCACCCACCGCATGGTAGGGGCGGCAGACATAGACGAGGCCCTAGAGTGCATTGAACTTGTTGTGAAGGAGTTGGGCTAATCCTTTGCTACCACGACTCCCTTCTCCAAACCCATAACTATATTCCGCAAGTGAGTTCATAATGTAACCTACTTTAATGAGGCTGACAAGGCCACTTCATACTGTAGGCTAGTATTGGCGTTGCAAGCTTAACACAGAACACGTTCTGATGTCTTATCTATCGTGTTTTGCTTTATATTTGTGAAAAGTTAAGGCTCTAATTAAAATAGAAGGCAACAACTGGCCGGATGGTGAATGATTATCAAGAATAAGCCCTTCTACGGTTACTGGATCGTTTTGGCAGGGTTGGTCACCCTGACTCTTACTGCCGGCTTTGCTTTCTTCGGCTTTAGCGTTTTCAACAAGCCCATTGCGGATGAGTTTGGCTGGAGTCGCGGTGAGGTAACCGCTGCCTTTTCTGTTTTTATAATCACCGCGGCTATCCTCTCACCCATTGTTGGGCGACTTACTGATAAACATGGGCCGCGCCAAGTCTTGTTTCTCGGGACAATCGCCATGTCACTGGCCCTGTTTCTACTCAGCAGGACATCAGCCATCTGGAACTACTATTTGCTGCACCTGTGCCTTGGTATCGGGCATGTGCTCCTGGGAACCATTCCCCTAAGCATTATTCTTTCCAATTGGTTTTACCGGTTGCGCGGCACCATGCAGGGACTTACCTTCACTGGCATCGGACTGGGTGGGATATTACTGGCAGCCCCAATCGGAAATTATCTCATCCCGAATCTTGGTTGGCGCAACGCCTATCTGGTAATAGCACTCTTTTTATTATTCACCATGCTACTCTTGCTATTTTTCGTTGTTAAGAACCACCCACGACAGAAAGGTCTGCGTCCTTATGGGCAGGAAGCAACTGAGGTAGCAGATGACCACGGTTCTAAAACAAGAGAGACAACCAGCCTCAACCGTAAGGAGGCAATGGGGACACTTACTTTCTGGATAATCGCGCTCACCTCCATGGTTTACGGCATGAGTCTTACCGCTGCTCTGCAGAATCAGGTCAGTATATTGACTGGGCAGGGCTTTACGGCTACCAATGCCGTAGTCGCCATTGGTATTGTTGGACTCGGTAGCGCGACAGGCAAATTCATCTTTGGCTACCTCTGTGACCGTATTAATCCCAAATATGCGGCTGCTATTTCGTACGCCTTAACCGCTTCCTCACTCATCATCATGATACAGGCACGCTCTATGGCTCACCTGTGGCTCTTTGCAGTAATCCACGGACTGGGACATGGTGGTTGGGCCCCCAACCTGGCAATGCTGGCAGTGAGCTACTTTGGTCTAAAGCACTATGGTGCCGTGCTAGGAGCTATGCATTTACTCTACATGACGGGATTAGCAATCGGACCAGTGATAGCCGGTTTTGCCTATGACCAGACTGGAAGTTACCGTCTGGTACTGATAGTTATGGGTTTGGAGAAGGGAGTCGTGGTAGCAAAGGATTAGCCCAACTCCTTCACAACAAGTTCAATGCACTCTAGGGCCT
>JABUBK010000361.1_pt1 | contig 10883 bp, 7 predicted proteins | sample 7332671 | NCBI WGS metagenome assembly JABUBK01 (sample SAMN07256342, study PRJNA390944) | subsurface metagenome | isolation source: Methane hydrate marine sediment | place: Pacific Ocean: Eastern North Pacific, ODP site 1244 | collected 2002
ACTATTTCAGCAACTGACTTGAATGTAAGCGGAATTTGGGACGGGATTGCCTTTCTTTTAAAAGCCCCCTGTCATAACATTTTGCAACTGGCTCCTTCTGGCGGCACGGCTGATTTGACTTTTAGTAGTAATAATGTTTCTTCTGGCTATATTGATCGGTGGTCTGAAAATAGTTCAGTTCAGGTAACAACTACGGTTTGGGCGAATGCTAATGCTAACTATACGGTTAAAGTAGATGGCGCGGAAATTAGTGGAAGCCCATTTGATTCAGGAGATTCAGGTGAAGTGAGTTTTACCAGAACTGGCCAAGGAACTTCAGAAGAATTTAGGTTAATACCTCCGGACATTTGCCCGACTTGCCAAAAATACTGGGCTCCTCTTTCTTGTGATTATAAAATAATTAGTAATCTCACTGGCGGTGGTGATACAAATGATAATAATGCTAATGTTTATCCCACAGAGATATGTGATAATGGGATAGATGATGATAGCGACGATTTAATTGACTGCGCTGATGCTTCTGATTGTGAGGGCGTAAAATGCGACCTGTGTACAGTTTGCTCTGGCGGTACTTGTTCTGTAGCAGCAGTTGATGATGATGCTTGCGGTACAATAGATTGCTCAAGCTGGTACGTTCAAACAGGAACAGAAGGTGCAGCTTCAACAGAATATTGCTACAACAAGCAGGATATTACTACCAATAGATGTGAAGGGATAAATGATTGTAAAGATGCTAATACTTCTGACTGCGATTCTCAATCAAACGGTACCGAGCAGTATTATTGTGGAACCTGCGGTTACATTTCTTCATCAAACTGTACCGGCACCACCTTAGGAAGCTGTTCATATTACTCATCCTCAACCCAAGGACCAACAGCGGATTATTATTTTGCTTCTGACAGTGCATCTCCTACTGGAACGAACTATTGCAAGCATAGGGATTATCACTGTACAGGAACCAGTGCTGCTGAAACCTACGATGATTCAACGGTTGCAACCTGCGGATATTGCAAATACGCAACCGGAGCATGCACCAGCTGTACGAATTATTCTGATAAAACTGCTTGTGGTGGAACTTATGCTGGATGTTCTGGAGGAACATGTTACGAGAATTACAGTAATGGACATTACTGGGCATTCAAAGAGACCGATAGTTATGGTACAGGAGTAGAATATGCAGCAGCTAACACTAAATGTGCAAATCTTGTTGAGAATGGCTGGTCTGATTGGAAACTACCTTCCGCCACTGGTGGAGAGGTATGCTCAGCCTGGAGTGGGACGCCATACTGTCCTACTAATCCTTTCACACCTGGTGATATTTGGACAAGTACATCCCTTACTCCTGGTTGGCATCATCTCTGGAGAAAGTCATACAATAATTGTGTGTATGGACAAGGATTTCACGAGCTTCCTGATACTGGTTACAATGCTGGATGGCGTTGTATACGAGATGGATAAAAAATCGCAAAATAAAGATAGACAAACATTGTTTTGGATGTGCGTCTTTAGTAAAACTCTTTAAGAAAAAATAGAACAAAGAGTATCAACATAAATATGAGCGAAATAAAAAAATTTGTAATTATTATCCTTGTTATCTGCGTAGCCATAGGCGGATTTTTTTGGTATATCTCTGAAAAAGAACGTAAAGAAATTGCCGAGTTTAAGGAAGGAGAAGAGATTTCCAAGGAGGAAGAATATATTGAAAAGAAGGAGGAATATCCACTTCTTCCTCTAGAGGAAGAACTTTTGCCTTATCCAAAATATCCGTGGATTGGAGAATATCCGTTTCGGGTTAGTTCAGGAAAAGGGATTTATCCGAAGTTTAAATCCGGTAAGTTTTCTAAAAGACCAATGGATTTTGTCGTGGGTGAAGATAAAAAATTAGAAGCTTCGATAAAAGTGGAAGACCCAGATGGAGTGTCTAAAGTAAAATTAGTGGTGATAGGGTATAAGGAGGATTTAGAAGAAGAGATAGAGTTTAAGCTTAGTGATGGAGATTCAAAGTCGGGAACTTGGTCAGGAACTCTGGCTATTCCTGAAGAAATGAAAAGGATTTTCTGGACAAATTTCTATACTGAAAGTAAATCAGGAAAAACCGAAGATTTGCACCTAGATTGGCGGCCGGGAGCCACCTGTGCCTTTAAAAAAGGAAATATAACTACCTTTGGTTCTGGAGGTTGTAATGTTGCCAGCGATGAAGTAGTTGGTTCGGAAACGGGTGAGATTACTGTTGCTGGAGATGTAAACTTAACTGGAACTGAAGGTCACCCAGCTTATATGATTTTTGGTACAAAAGTAACTTTTTCTGGAGGAAGGATTGTTTTTTCAGCCCATCAAGGTGGAAAAGCTACGGCTATTTTGATAAAAGCTGGGAGAACAGACAGCTTCTTTGGCTGGGCAGCCCATATTTATGTTAGAGATGTGGATGACGATGGTTTTTGGGATAATACAATAATTAGTGGAAAACATCCTGGTTGTACATATCAAAGCGCTGGAGAGGATTTATACGATAGTTGCCCAGATGGCTGTGATGGTAATGGAGCTTGTCAGTAGCACCAGCCATTTTATTTATCAAGAGATATTAGTGTTTTGGGTCGCTCCGCTGCCACGATTGTTGTGTGTAAGAAGGATTAGGGGGTGTGATTAGGTTGGAGGAGATTAGGTGTTGGCTGGTTAGGCTGTTGGGTATGGTCGATTAGCTGTTCGGGACTAGCTTGAGAAGGTTTGTGGGCTAACTTGGGAGTGGTTAGGTTGGAGAGGAGTAGCTGTTGGGGTTGCTGTGGTTTTGACTAGCTTGACAAAATGGGGAAAGTGTGGTGTGGTTTTGATTTCGGATTTTTGCAGGTGAGAGGTTGACAAATAATTTTCCTTCGTTAAATTAAATGCTGGAGCAGAGACCTCTTAGAGAATAACAGGTATTTGCGGATGAAAGCCTGTAACGCATCTTGCCTTTTAAGGCAGTTAGTCGTTCCGCATTGAGGCTCTGCTCTTTTTTTAATTGTGGCGGGCTGTTGTATTATATGCCAGAAGATCTCATCAGGGAGTTTTTGGGTAAGTGGTGAGTTCGGATATAGGTTGTTATGCAAGAGTTAGGGGAGGTGCAATATGAAATTTCGTGAGACTTACCCAGATTTTGAGACCTACGACGAATCTGAATATTATATGTCTTCAGTTCCGACGGGGCTTTCTTCTGCTCTCGAGGGTCTTATCATTAGGTATGCCGATAATTCTGTCAAGCTTAAAGCGGTCTGCCATGACCTCGCGACACGAATTCCTTGTGAGCCAACGACCAATTGGGGATGGGACTGGCTTCTGACCGACTTGTCTAACCTCTTACGCCATTTGAGCCAAGGGAAATTTTACAAGTTTATGGACTTTATCGGTGACTTTGCTGGTAAATACCTTGATGATGAAGGCATCGAAGACCTAAACGATTTACTCAAGGAATATGAGGTCGGGTATTGCCTCATTCGTGACACGTATTCCGACTTGATTTGGGAACTCGCCGTAGAGGTAGGTAAACGAACATTGAATATAGAGGAAACTAAAGAGGAAGTGCGCGATATCTGTGAGCAGGCAATAGATCATCTTAAACAGGCACGGGAACATTTGAAAAAACCACACGAGGAGCGATCCAGGAAAGACGCGATTCGTGATTGTATGTCTGCGATGGAGTCGCTTCTCAAATCTCTGACAGACGAGACAGACATTAAGGATGCAACCTGGAAGCTTCGAGGTGAGAAACGATGGGGGCCAGATGTAATAGTTAAGGATGGCCTTTCGATTTGGAATCGCTTGCACGATCTTTATCCCGATATTCGGCACGGACAGTCTACCGGTACTACAGTTAGCGATGAAGAAGCTCTATATTGGGTCGATAGAATTACGGCGTTCGTTCGCTATGTCTCGCGTCGGAAAAAATTGCTTGGATAGAGCCTTCAGATAATACGGTGTAAAAGGCTCACTTAGCGTAGATGATGGGTTTGACAGGAGATTGATAGGGTTGACAGATACTTGAAAATGTGGTGTGGCTGGGTTTCTTGCCGTATTTCTTTTGCATTAAGCGAAGGCCAGATAAATGAGATGGTTGGGTCGTGTTGAAAGTGGTTAGGTTGGAGGTGGTCAGCTTTGTAATGGGCTGTTGTAATGGGCTTGACAAATCAGTGAAAGTGTGGTGTGGTTTGGTTTTGATGGTGTATTTCTTTTCCATTAAAAATAACCCTTTTGAGGGTTTTTTTGTGAATTGTGTTATGGGGCTTAGGATGATGTTTTGGTGCGGATTTGGTGGAAAATTGCGACGTCGCAATTTAAAATAGGGTAATAGAGGGATAAAATTAAAGACCCGACTTAGCCCCGGCAGGGTCATGGTCTGCTCGGCCCAAGGAGCCTGCCTTATTAAAGCTAAGATGCGGGTTTGAAGGTGTTTTAGGAATGTAGGGATTTTGGGAAGTAGAAGGCTATGAGTTTGTTCATCTTTTCCGATGTGGCTCCAAAAGCTCCAAAAGCTCGGAGTGAACTCTATATCCGAGTTCGATAGCTCTATCACAGTATGTAATAGCCAAGCTATATTCTCCTTTATAATAATAGGCAGCAGCTAAATTGTTATATGCATCAGCATAATTAGGATTAATCTCTATAGTTTTCTTAAGCTCTCTGATGGCCTCGTCATACATTCCTTTATTGCCGTAGACTACACCAAGATTATAATGTGTATCAGCATGGTTAGGGTCAACCTCTATAGCCTTCTTATACTCAGCGATTTCCTCATCGTACATTCCTTTTTCGCCATAGAGGACGCCAAGGTTATAATATGCACCAGCGTAGTTAGGATTGATCTCTATAGCCTTCTTGAGCTCAGCGATAGCCTCATAGTACATCCCTTTACTGCCATAGGCTACACCAAGGCTATGATGTGCACCAGCATAGTTAGGATTAATCTCTATAGCCTTCTTACACTCAGCGACAGCATCATCATATATTCCTTTATTGTGGTAGAATATCCCTCTAAGGAGATGAAGAGCAGTCCGGCTCTTTATTATTTGTTTAAGGGCATCTTCGACTAGTTCTAAGCCCACTTTTGCTGGTGTATAGAATGAGTCAAGTTCTAAAGCCTTTGTGAATTCCTGTTGAGCTTCCTCGAATTTTCCGGCTACACCATAATCTATACCTTTGTCGTAGTAGTCTTGAGCAGTCTGTCCGTAGCAAATAGCGGTCATTAAAGAAAAGAGCATTAAGGCTGATAAACTTAGTTTTAATACTTTCATATCACTTCACCTTCTTGCTGATACAAATTTAGGTACCTTTTTGAAAAGTCATTTGTTACCCTTCACTTTTCCCGATAGGGCTTCAAAGCCTCCAGGAATTCAGGATGAACTCTAATTCCGAGCTCGGTGGCTCTATCACAGTGCTGAATGGCTAAGCCATGCTCTCCTCTGGAATAATAGGTTGCAGCCAGATTGTAGTGTGCCTCAGCGTGGTCAGGATTAATCTCTAAGGCTTTCCTAAACTCTGTTGCGGCTTCATCGTACATCTCTCTACTGCCATAGGCTACACCAAGGCTGTGATGTGCACCCGCATAGTTAGGATTAATCTTTATAGCCTTCTTAAACTCAGCGACAGCCTCATAGTACATCCCTTTCCCATGGTAAGCTATCCCCAGGTTGTAATGTGCCTCAAAATAATTGGGGTCAACCTCTATAGCCTTCTTATACTCGGCGATTTCCTCATCGTACATCCCTTTCTCGTAGTAAGCTACACCAAGGTTGTAATGCACCCTGGCCTCGTTAGGGTCAATCTCTATAGCCTTCTTATACTCGGCGATTTCCTCATCGTACATCCCTTTCTCACCATAGGCCAAACCGAGGCCATAATGTGCCTTGGCATAGTTGGGATTAATGTCCAGAGCTCTCTTATGTTCAGCTATGGCCTCATCATACATTCTTTTCTCGTAGTAAGCTGCACCAAGGTTGTAATGTGCCTTGGCCTCGTTAGGGTCGATCTCTATAACCTTCTTATACTCGGCGATTTCCTCATCGTACATTCCTTTACGGTGATAGACTACACCAAGGTTGTAATGTGCGATAGCATGATTAGGATTAATCTTTATAGCCCTCTTAAACTCAGCGATAGCTTTATCGTACATCCCTTTCTCGTAGTAAGCTACACCAAGGTTGTAATGTGCCTTGGCATAGTTAGGATTAATCTCCAGAGCTCTCTTATGTTCAGCCATGACCTCATCATACATTCCTTTCTCATTGTAAGCTGCACCAAGGTTGGTATGTGCCTCAGCATAATTAGGAACAATCTCCAGAGCTTTCTTGTACAAAGCGATTTCCTCATCGTACATCCCTTTCCCACCATAAGCTACCCCAAGATTGTTGAGAAAGGCTCCTATTACTTCTCTTTTGGAAAGATTTCTAAGATAGAAATTGTAGTTTCTGTAGGTCGAGTGCAGCATGAACATCTTTTCGTAGCGGCTATCTTCGTATTCTTCACCTTTGTCAGTCGGGTCGATATTAATTCTCCTTTTTCCATCGTCATAGCGAACGAAGATATGTTCTGGAGCTACTACTCCATAAATAGGAAGGCTAAGACGCTCTGCAAGAGCAAGGTAGAGCAGGGAAAGACCCAGGCAATTACCTCTATTACTCTCAATTACGCAGGGAAGAGCTGAATATTCTAGCTTCTTCATGTAGTCAGGGTCAGCAGGGTCTAAACTAGAATAGGTGTTTTCCTCGAAGAGGTATTGATTGATGAGACTTACTATTTTCTCTGGACTATCCTCAGGGCTAATCCGTACCTCTAACTCAAGTGCCATCCTATCAATTTCTTCTAAGGATTCTGCTACATCAAAGCTAGCATCCCATTCCTTGTAAAGAATCATGATGGCAGCAGCCAAATCAATCTCCTCGTCAGGAAGAACCAAGACTTCCTCAAGAGTAGTGGCTCTTAATCCTTGGGAGTTGTAACTAGAAAGTTGAGCAAGAGCTGGAGTATAGACTAGAATTGTTGTAAGTAGAACTACTCTCACTAGGACACTGCCCAACACCTCCATCATTACCTTTGCTTTGTACTTTTTCTTCATAATTAGCTCCCTCTTTTTAGGAACTCCTCTTATCCCGTTAATTTTGCCTCGTGGTCAAAAACAGTCTAATTTACCGTTTCCTTCTGCCCTTGATTGGTTTATTCACCTCTTTGTTGTTTAGTCTAAAAATGGCTTGTTTGAAAAAATAACCTTCGTTTACCCTCACTTTCTCTGTTCACATTAGTGGTGTAAGAGTGACTCTATCTTAAGGAAAAAGAAGGATGTGTCAAAAAAAGCCCTGTTTTGAGGGTTGTTTTTGATTAGGTTGACAGATTGGTGGAAGTGTGGTGTGGGTGGAGTTTTGTAGGTGAAGGGTTGACAATTAGTGAACTTTAGCTTAATTTGTGTGTAAAGGAGGGTAAAGAAATGGTGTATAATGTATTCTTGAGTTTTGCAATGGAAGACAAGGCACTCGTGGATTTATTTCGGGGTCAAGCTAGAAACGAGCGTCTTCCTCTTGAGTTTCGAGATCATTCGATAAAAGAGCCTTTTGATCGGGCATGGAAGACCCAGTGCGAGGAGAAAATCCGCCGTTGCTCCATAACCATTTGTTTAGTTAGTAATAACACTTATCGGAGCGAAGCGGTCAATTGGGAAATACGCAAGAGTGTTGAGCTGGGTAAAAGTCTTATGGGCGTCTATCTTGTTGATGGATATCCATCACTCCCAGAGGCTCTTCGTGAGAACTCGATTACACCTGTTCGTTGGAAAATGGACCAAATTATGAATGAAATAAGGAGGGTTGCCCCGTGACCTCATCGAATGAACCTAACCTAGAGACAATTTTATATCCTAAAGGCACTGAGTTTGACAAGCGCAACCAGATGTCTCTCCTTCTGGAAGAGTATAAGATTTTTGTGGGTACATCAGAAAAGTTGGTAGCTCGCCGGCAAACTGTGAATACCTTCTTTTTGTCAGTAAATGCTTTGCTCTTGTCCGCTGCAGGTGTGATTGCGAAAGAAGTTATTATGATGCGGATAACAATGATCGGAGTCGTAGCAATTGGTCTAGCAGGTATTCTGTTATGTATGGCATGGCATAGATTGGTACATTCTTATCGTCAACTCAACGCTGGCAAGTTCGTTGTAATCCACCTTCTCGAACAATATCTGCCAGCCGCTCTGTTCAAGACCGAATGGAAAGCTCTCGGGGAAGGTAAGGACAAGACGAAGTACACGCCATTTACGAAAACTGAGGTTACTATACCTATTGTTTTTATCGTACTCTATGGAATAGCTATATTGGGGAGTTTGATCTACCTTCTGAATTGATTTGTTTGTCTATTATGTTCGACCATAAGGTTCGGCTACCAGGAGGGCTGACTTAGTTAGTCCAAATCCCTGTGGTACTTTGCCAATTCGGGAAATGTTCATATTTTCTAGCCCGAACGCTCACCATCCAGTAAATTTCGATAGAGCTTGATAAATCCTTGGAGTAAAGCTTTCCTTTTTATTTGGTTCTTTCCATAATCCTTCTCCTTTTTCCGCGGCTGTTCTAATTTGTATTAGACCAGATTAGGAGGTAAGAAAAAAGAAAACCCCAATAGAATTGGGAGTGATTGACATCATTTTGATGTAAAAAGAGGTTTTCTTTCACCACTTGGGTCAGCTTTGGAGAGGTGGGAAAGAGTCGACTGGCTTTATTTATTTTAACACAGCTCAGGAAAGTTTGATAATACTAAATTAGCCCTTCTTCCCCGAAGTGATAGACGAAAGGTATTTTTATTTCAATACTTGTTTAACCCTCTTCTTTAAAATAAGGGTTAGAAACCGGCATCATCGTAGTATTTCATAATAAGTTTCCTTTCAATTTAATCATTGTGATAATCTCCACTGAACCAGATAGTGTATTGATATTAAGTTCTCAGTAGGGTGTTGAGTAAATCTGTAGGTTGTACCAATGGAGTTAAGAATACGTTCATATCTTGGTGATTTTAATGTGACTGTGTTGTGACTTTCATCCGTTGCTTTAAGGAAGGGGGATCCATAAATTGGATAGTTATCCTCAAAAGTTACTTGCAATATCAATTCTTCCACTAAATTACTTACAGTGATGCTGGTGCGAGGAAGAGTATCTGGACCTCCTCGACAATCTCCTGGACCGAGAGGAAAAAGGTTGGGACAACTCCAACCCCAAGCGTACTCTATTTCTTGGTGGATTGGTAAGTCCCCTGTAAATGTAAACCTGAATTTTTTGCTCTCTTCGGTATCAACTTCCACCCCACCAAAGCCCATTGAAAATCTAGGAGAAGGGGTTAGTAACTTATAAAAAAAGGCCTGGTCAGAGAATCTATCGGATTTTTTTCTTCTTTTTAGGTCGGTAAAAGGCTGTAATTTCGTACCCTTTGGAGTACCTTTATCTAGACTGAATGAGTGAATAATATTTTTAAAGTTTTCAGAGTAAACCTCAGCTTTGCAAGTGAATTCAATAATTCCATGACCGTTGGAGAATATTGTAACATTTTTTTGAACCCTTTTGAATCTATAATTAACGGTAGGTATGGGAAGCTCTTTTGAAATCCTTCTTGTTTCTCGAAGTGTCTGTTTTTCCTGTAATTTTTGTGCATACTCAAGTACGTTGGGCATAACCTCGAGCAGCTTCAAACGATTGAATTTCACGAAATCTCCTTCTACTGCTTCATAAACATAATCTATTCTTTCAATCCCCTCTTCGACAAAGGCACCAATTACTTTATTCTGGCCCAGTGCCATCCCTAATTCTACAAGTACAGGTTCGGTAGGTTTATAGTCCTTTATGCCGGCTACTTTGTATCGCTTAGTAAGTATCGCGATAAAAATTGGATGTTTAAGAAGTGCCTGTTTTTGCTTCTCCGTTAATCTCTTTAATTGTGGTTCATCGAGAATTTCATATTTGAGATCCGCCATCTTGAAGATATTTTCAAAAAAATCGATTACTTCTTTTCTATCTTGTTTTCGGAAGTCGCAAGCAACCCACGCACTATACATGCTCAGCATTCTCCTTAATGGTGCATATGAGGACGCTACTGTCTAACAAAAGTGGCTTTTTGATAGCTCTTGTATTTTATCATATGTTGCAAAGGGTGTCAAATTTGACACCGTTCTTATATTAACTTTTTAATTATCGGACCAATTCTAAAAAGGATTCTTTTGAGTTTGGTTGGAGGATGGGTAGAGGGGTTAGCCTCTCCTATATCACGTGGGATGAGTTGGATTTGGTGGATTTTGGGGGTTTGTTGAGTTTGGTGGGTTTGCTTGGGGCTTGACAAATTAGGGAAAGTATGTTGTGGTGAGGATTTGAAGGTTTTCATAGATGTCGTCTGGCCGGTCTAGTCATAGGCTTATGAGAATAAGTCTATGAGCCGGCAAGCCTTTTGTGAGGTTGGTTAGGTTGTGATGTGGTTGGAGATTAGATAAGGTAATGGTCTACGGGTATATTATAACATGAAATAAAAAAGCAAGCACTGTGGATAACTTTTTGGTGCGGGTTTGGTGGAGAATTGCGACGTCGCAATTTTGAGGTAGAATCGTGAAAGGTTGACAACTACTGAATTTTAGCTTAATCTATGAGGAGAGGATGGGGGTTAGCGAATTTTTAAATAAGTAGTAATAACACAAGTAAGCATTATGGACATCCTTCAATACCAACGTGGGTCAGAGTGGCGTAAGTGGGATTTGCATATCCATAGCCCGCTGTCGATACTCAACAATCAATATCCTAAACTGGCAAACGGCGATCCTGATTGGGAAGCATTTGTCAAAAAACTTGAATCTCTTGACGTAGCGGTAATTGGCATCGCCGACTATTTTACTATTGAAGG
>JABUBK010000362.1_pt1 | contig 10827 bp, 16 predicted proteins | sample 7332671 | NCBI WGS metagenome assembly JABUBK01 (sample SAMN07256342, study PRJNA390944) | subsurface metagenome | isolation source: Methane hydrate marine sediment | place: Pacific Ocean: Eastern North Pacific, ODP site 1244 | collected 2002
ACCATCACCACAATAAGCAAAAGAATAAATAGCGATTTCTCCTGCCTGCTGCCCTAAATCCGTCCAGTTTAAACCATAATCAGTAGATCTTAATATCTTTCCATCAAAGCTAGTACCAGCAAGACAAATACCACTTCCCAAATAAGCAAAAGAATAAATAAGAGTTTGGCCTTCCTGCTGTCCTAAATCCGTCCAGTTTAAACCATAATCAGTAGATCTTAATATCTTTCCAGCGACTGCACTACCAGCAAGACAAATACCACTTCCCAAATAAGCTAAAGAAAAAATATTAGTTTCGCCTGCCTGCTGTCCTAAATCCGTCCAGTTTAATCCATAATCAGTAGACCTAAGTATTTTTCCAAACCAGGAAGTACCAGCAAGACAAATACCATTTTCTAAATAAGCTAAAGCGTATATATAATTTTCAAACGCCTGCTGCCCTAAATCAGTCCAGTTTAAACCAAAATTAGTAGACCTAAGGATATGGCCCAATTGTCCACTACCAGCAAGACAAATACCATCACCACAATAAGCTAAAGAAGTTATAGCGATTTCTCCTGCCTGCTGCCCTAAATCCGTCCAGTTTAAACCATAATCAGTAGATCTTAATATCTTTCCTTCTAATGAAGCACCAGCAAGACAAATACCACTTTCCAAATAAGCTAAAGAATAAATAATAGTTGTGCCTGCCTGCCGTCCAAGATCTTTCCAGTTTAATCCAATCTTTTTCCAGGCTGGTAAAAATCGCATAAAAGTATTACGGCCTGGGTCATTATAGAAAGCCTTGCGGTATGTCCCCCCTAAAATATGACTCATGCTGCCTGGTAAAATTTATATTCGGAAAGTTTTGCGATAACTGCGCTTGAAGGGTCGGGGTTTTTTACGTAGATCTGTAAAATTCTGTCGGCAAAGCCGTCGCCTGTAATTGTAGGGCTTGTTATGGTGTAGTCTGAACCATTCACGGTAAAAACGATATTTCCTCCAACCGTCCATATACATTCAAGCGTCCTTTCTTGGTCATATGCTGCTTCTCCCAGGGTTTCGATTGTAACCGTGTCCGTATCAGAATAATTGCGATAAGTACCATACAATACACCGTCAATAACTTTAAAGCCGATATGGCTCCAGGTAGCGCCGTATCCTCCTGTAGTGATCCAGATTTCCCCTAATTTGCTTCCTGAAGAGGAAAAATTCGCAACACATTTAAACGCTCGATTCTTTTCCCAGGAGGGGGTAACAATGGGACGTTTGGGAGCTTTTCTAAAGTCGGCCGTGCTGTTCTGGGTTGCTCCTGTTTTAACGGTTATTCCTTGATAGTCGGCAGAGATTTCCCCTGTATTGGTAATAACCTGATAAAAATTATCAATAGATTCAAATAATGTCCTCCAGTAATATCCAGTCTCAGCATAAAGATTTGCTATTCCATTGCCGGTGGGTGTTGCTGCAACAAACGCCCCTGCCGCCGTACTCCATACCAGGATTTGTCCATTGGTCATTGAAGCGACTATCGGGTCGGATCCACCTGGTATATGATTAGCAATGTGAGCCATCGGAGGCGCAAGGCCTTCGATCATGTCGGCAATTTTAGCCCTGGGTACCGGAAAGCCTAAAAAGAAATTGGCCATGTAATTAATCCCCTAATCTGTACCAGCCCATTAATCGGCTTTTTATGGCCTTTGTAATGTCCCAGGTCGTCGGAGATACTTTGACAAATGTGCAATTAATGTCCAGGGAATAAAAACTATCTTCAAAGAGCTCTATCTTGTCGCCGTATGTCTGCCCTGCGTCCCTTTTGAGTTCATAGTCCATAAGTGCGTTGTATGTGAATATATCGATCCTTGACATTCTTTGCGTGAACTCGAACTCGTGGGGCTCAACAATCGAGTAAAGCTCACCTGATACAAAAATATCAGCATCGAGGGTCAATTCTCCAACAACGTTTTTTATTGTAACAAGGGCGTGGGTGTCGTCTGTTCGATTTATTGCTACGTCTCCAATTTCTACACCTAAAGAGTCAAAATCAATTCCTGCGTCCTCTAATTTAAAAGCGGTTGACCCGTCTGTGGTCTCGTCTTTTTTGCTGGTAAAAATCTTCTCAAGTCTTTTATAAGCGTCGAAAGCCCCGCCTCGTGAAACAACGGCAAGCGATCCGTCCTCCGTGCATTTTACGGTTACAGGGCCGTATGGTCCTTGAGCTATAATTCGGGAGAGTGTTCTCGCCAATAGGTTCGTCATGTAAACATAAGGAACAAATTTCGGGTCGGCTTCGATGTCAACTTCGAAAAGATCCTCGCTAAGTATTTTTTGCCAGATTTCTTTCGGAGTGTGTCCTTTTGGTTCTCTTCCATTTGCCATGATTTTCCCCTATACCTAAGTATTAAATAATAAGGAATAAAGCAATATAGCCATAAATATGGAAGCTATTTTTGGAATTTATAAGGTACCTGCAGGTACTTTTTCAAGATAAGGTTTAAACGGCCATTTTTCTGATACATAGCACATTTTACAAGTTAATGGCCAGGACAGCTTTCTTAAAAGAAGGTCCTGTTTTATACATCTACTCTTTAAAATAGGGCAATAAACCTCATTTGCCATAAAAAAAGTCCTCACTGATCAGTAAAAAATTCCAAAATTAGGCTGCTATTTCATATTCGTACATACCCCTGAAAGTGCAGCCGGTTGCCCCAACTTTCATGGCCACTTTAAAGACTTCTCCAACTGGAATGTCGATATTTACCGGAATTATCAAATATCTATCTCCGGATTCGGTCAAAGTGCCCTGAGCTAATGCCAGAGTCGGGATCATTTCTTCGGGGATCTCAAAAATTTTAGCTCTTTCCAGGTATCCTTGGAAGTCGTTGTCATTACTCCCGCCATGTACGGATAATGAAACATGAATATTGAGAAGTTTTTTCTTTTCGATTGCGGTTGACTTCAAGCCGCCATCGTATTTTATCTCATTAGTCCCTGAAGTCTCCCTAAATAATTGATGGTATCTCATCTTTTTTAATCCTCCTTCTGATAAAGCCTTTTGATCTATCTAATTTTTATTAACCCTCCTTTCAAGCAAGCCGTCTGACTTTCTGAATAAGTCCGATTTCATGCTCCTCAATATCGATTACCTGGCCATTACCTTTTGTAACAAGAGTTACATAAATATTTAATTCGTCCCCTTCTTTATAAGTCATGGGTGGATCGAACATCAAGGGTAAAGAGACGTCATGCTCTGAATAGTTCCCAATCATAGAAATTCCTGAAGCGTATTTGTCCATACGATTCCCCAGGCCAAGCGCTCTACATTCAAAGGGTATTCCCTGTCTATCTTCGTCAAAGAGAGTTTCCCTATCTTTGACGAATTTTAAAAAGCGTGTGTATGAATAGTGGTTGTCCTCGTTTTCCTTCGGAGCAAAAGCGCTTCCCAGGATACCATGAATATCAATCTCGTACCTTGCGGGGCAAACTTTCCCATAAGGAAAGTCTGGAAATTCTGCGGGATTTTTAGAAGTGTTGAAAAGATTATCAGCGGTTAACTGAATGTCTCCCCCACAATTCCCATAATTAATAAGTAAATAATCTTTTGAACGGCTGCCGTTTTCCATTTCTGGTTTTATGTCCCCTGGTTCCCAAATTTGATAAATTACAACTTGAACACAGTTTGACCTTTTCAGTCCTTCGAGTCTGAAGGTTTCACCTTCGGCAACTGGCCAGCCTTTCCATAGTCCTCTTTCTCTTAGAAAGGTGAGTAATCCCTTTGGCCTCGGCCCCGTTTTTGTGTTCACAAAATCTTCGATGTCGTTGTAGTCCGAGGGAGCGCTGAGTCCGGAACTTTGAATAAATGCTTTCGTTGCATCTCCGGCAACGTTCCTGATTGCGTGCCAGTAATCCGTTCCTATTGCGCCTGAGCTTCCCATAAGTTTTAAAGTGTGTGAATGTTTATTAAATCCGTCACATGAACTCAAATGGCCTCCAAAAGGCCCGCCGTTTCTAAAATAGCCAACGGTGGTTTGACCGATTTTAACGGTCGTATAGCCTGTTCCTTCATAATAAGTCAATATGTCTAAAACCATAAAAGCCTCGCCTGGATCGGCTTTTAGTTCAAAGTCGTTATTTCCTAAAACAGTTTTTACTGCAAATGGTTGCAATAAGCCCATTTTTATAACCTCCTTTCAAATTTAAGTGTAGACTAAAGTTATTCTTTTCCTATAAGTGAGCTAATAAGACCGACAACAATATCATCAAAAGGGTTTTTGGTTTTGGCCGCCATCTTTTTTAATCTTGGGAGTAGGATCCGGATAATATCAATTATGTCTTTATAATCCTCTGGCTCTGGCAATTATGCTCCTACCTTCTCAGCAATCAGAGCCTCAACTACCCTTCTGACCCTGTCAAGATTCCTGGGATCCCTTTTTGGAAAACGGGGGCCGAGATCGACTGCTTCGATTGCGGCCCTATAAGGACCAAAGCCTTTCTCAAAATCCGGCCCGGCGATATAAACGCCTTCAGCAAATCTGGTCGGACCTTTTTTTAAGGCTTTCTCCTTCCACTTTGCCGTCCCTGCTTTCTCTACACCCTTTGGAAAAAGATTTTTTGCGTGTGCTGCATCAATACCAGCCTTCCAGTTTGCTGCACCTTCCAGGGTAGCTTCTTTCCAGTCTCGCTTAGGATTTTTAATACCAAGCTTGTAATCCTCGGTTCTCCCTGGGGTTACACGCATCCATTTTTCGCTGATTGCTGCTAAACTTTTTATTTCTGCCATAATTAAACCTCCTTAAAAAAAGTTGAAATGACTAAAAAATATAATAACTTCAACAGGTTACAAATAAAAGTTAAAGTAGTTTCTTATATAAAATACATAAGTACTTAATAAACAATAATAAAACATATGTCAAGTATATTTCATATGGTAAATAATTACCTAAATATTGCGCAGGATCCTGCTGCAATTTTGTATTTTAATCGGCAATGTTTACCGATTAAAAAATCCGCAGCGGATTGCAAAAAAGATATCTTTTTTATAAAATGAGATCTTAAACCAAAATTTAAATCGGGGGTTAAAATGAAAAATATTGAAAGAACAGCAATGCCCGTTTTATCTGTTTTATGGGGTTTATCCAGGTATCATAACAAAAGATATTGTTATCCCTCCCAGAATAAAATTATGGAGCTCCTGGGATCCAGATTTTTTATCCAGATCTCAAAAGCAACTTTAAATCGTTGGTTGCGTTCCATGGAAGATACCAGGTTAATAAAAAGAGTCCGGAGAATTACTTACCATGAGAGAAAAGGCCTGATGTTCAAATCAACTGTGTATAAGTTTACAAAGCGGTCAATGATCCTCCTGTTAAAAATAGGAATACCTATTAAAAAAATGTGGTCTCGTGTTAAGGATCTAATGAAGCAAAAAAAGATAGATAAAGAGTTCCCCATCGTTGGTTCTCAATGGGATAGAGAAAAGGGGGTCAGCATTGCGGATGATATAGACAGAGTGGGTAAAAATTACCCAGGTATCTATAAACGCTATTAAATACACCGTTTCTCATTTTTATATTTAGGGCAAAAAAAATGCCCTGGGTTGCAAAACCCAGGGCCCAAAATATTTTTTCTCTTTATGCCTGTAAAGAAATTAAATCAGTATAATCACGGAGTTTTTTAATTAATAAACCCCTACAATCTGGATCTAAATTTAAAATCAGTTCCCTTTTGACGTCGTGCTTAGTCCCGCAGTTCTTACACCTAAATACTACATAGTTTCTACCTTTTCGGCTTAGAGTTCTATCAAATATTATATTTTCGTCTTTTAAATAATCTCTCATTGTTGGCCATTGCTGTTTACAAACAAAACACTTTCTAAAATTCTTCATTTATAATCCCTCCTTTCTGATCAGCTCTTCGGCTTTTAAGAATATAGCACCAAGATTGTTAATATATATACTATTAGAATTAAGATAACGAACATTTCCATCTTTGTCATATGTAATATTTAAATACCACTCGTCACCCCTTTCTAAGCGGATGATTAAAAGTTCCTCCCTTTTCCCTGTAATTACGTTTAGTTTCTTTACCTTTCTCACCGTCCACTTGTCCCTATCCATATTACCTCCTTTCTGGGGGAAGGCAATCAGTGAACCCTCCCCCGTTTTCCTTAAAATGATTGAATTGTAGAAAATATTCTCCACCTTATACGTTTAGGTTTTTCATAGTAGCAAGGGAAACTAAAAATCCTAAGCGTGAGCTGGTAAGTTTTACCATTTCTTTCAAAATATTTAGTTATTTCCTTCATGTCATCACCACCTTTCTATTAATGTCACTTATATAAAATGCAATAACTATGCCAGCTTTTTCAAAGTGCCCCATTCTAAAGGCTTCTCATATCCTCACTTATGGGATCTTTTTTTTGCGGCCGTAAATAAAAGTGTTCATTTTTGTACATCTCTGTACATTTTTGTACAATTTCAAAAAATCTTTCCGGGAAGTACTCGAGTCGTCAAAAGATTGACAGGTCAAAAAAACCTGCCTCAATTAAACCTTGTATGAATGGTTAAAGGCTTAATTGAGGCAGGGTTTATAAATAATTGAGGCATCAATCTTCAGGGTGATGGATAGCAGATTGAATGCCAGGCGTTTTTTCCTGGAATTCAATTTGCTTGGTGGATAGGGTTAAGAAAGCTTGCTACAGAAGCTAAGTATTTAAAAAAAGCAGTAAATAATTATCATTATAGGGTTCTAAATATTTCCCTAATAATAATTTATTATAGCTACTGGTATAAATAGTTTATCAAAAATGAGAAACGGTGTAAAAGTGGGGTCGATCCTCCTCCAAAAAAAATCTTTGACTTATCTGGCGAAATAGTATTACATACTAAATATGAAGAAAAGATATCTCTGTAAAGTCACTAAACATGCGGATCAAGTCAAGGTCGGTATTCCTAAAAAACTGGCTCAAAATTCATTCCTGGCCGATCATGTCTATGTTATTGTTGAAAGATTGTCGGAAAGCTCATTATTAATAAGGAAAATAAGGGAAGGAGAACCTAGATAATATTATGGCTATTTTTATCGATGTTAATTTAATAGATGAACCGGAATTGCAAGATCGAATTGATGTAGATATGGATTATATTACAGAACTTGCGCAAAATATTTCTGAAAATGGTTTACAATATCAAATCGCCGTAAGAAAAAAAGGCAAAAGATTCGAGCGTATTTGGGGAAGGTGTCGGATCTTGGCTTTTAAACGGCTTGAAATAAAACAAATTCCTGCTGATATTAAAGATGTTGACGATGTAACGGCCGGAGTATTAACAGCGACAGAAAATCTTACACGAAAGGATTTGACTCCCTTAGAAGAGGGTAGAACTTATCTTTATTTACACGATAAACTCAATATGACCCATGATAAAATCGCTCGAAAAGTGGGTAAAACTCCAGGCGTTATAAAAAGAAGAATGTATATATGCCGTATGCCTGAAAACTTACAGCAAGCAATACATAAAAAATTAATAAGTATAACCGTGGGTGAAGAACTTTGGCGGATAGATGACGAAACACAGCGTGATTATTATTTACAGATGGCCTGCGAACATGGCATTACTCAACGTGTCGCTCGTATATGGGTAGATGATTGGATTAAATCAAAGATGGTTAAGCCGTCGGGTGCAGGGGCTGACCTAACCCCTGGCGCTTTATTACAAGAAAAACCCGTTTATGTGTCTTGTGACCTTTGTTGTGGCCCAATGAAGTTAGGAGAGGAGCAAGTTTTAAGGTTATGCCTTGATTGTACCACCAAGCTGCATAATGCGTTAAAATAATGTTATGCAGATTATAAAAGTACTGCCAAAACAGAGAGGAGGTGCTAACATGGCTCCAGAAATGCCAAAAGAAATAGAAGTTGAAAGAGTGATGAACCTTGTCAGAGGCTTTGGTTGGGATAAGGTGAAAGAAGAAGTAGTTGGAAATGACCTTGTGTTGACAATTAAAAAGCGTTTCATCAAATTAGAGGAAACGCCTGGCGGAGTAATCCCAACTTAAAAGTTTTTGGGTGGGGGAAGGTTAATTTTAAAATAGGAAAAAAAGGAGCTAAAAGCTTTTTTAGGAGCAGGAATCACGTTTTTTGGGATTCCTATTAAAAGTGGCTCGCAGGTTCAAAGAGGGCGTGCGGCTCGGAGCGTCATAAGTTAGCGTCTTATGTCCGAAGAATGAGGACGCTTATAAGACGGTTACTTATGGCGTCTCCGAGGCGCACGCCCTCTTTGAACCAAGAGCCACTTGCTCCTAAAAAAGCTTTTAGCTCCTTTTTTTTCATAAATTAACAGGGTCTGAAAGGGTTTTTCTAATTCTTAAAATACGGTGTAAAAGCAAAAAAAAGTGTTTAAAATACCTGGTTTTCCCTGTCTTAGTCTTAAACCCCCCGCTTATATTAAAAGCTTCAGCTTCAAAATTTGCGGTCAACGTTGGGGCGTTTCCTGGGTAAAAATAATTCCAAATTCCTGTGCTGCAGTTGCAACGATGTCCTCCACTTTTGGTGGGGAATGGCCATAAAACTTTGCATCGAGCCAGGATATAAATTTATCCCTTTGCTGATCAGGGATGAATTCAGGCGCCATATATCCAGCGTAGAAAAGCTTTGAACACGCTTTATTTGTGGGAATATAATCGTATTGAACCATATCTTCGCCCTCGATACATGCGAGCATGTTTTCCCCAAAAACAACCCCTTGCTGGCTTGCTAAATAGCCGTCCCAATTATGCCTATTTCTTTCGTAATATCTATTTACATTTTCTCTCACGATTTCTTCAGAGTAATCGAAGATCTCATTTGCAGAGGCATAAAGCTTATTATTATGTACCCAGCCAACACGCTCTCTCCAGTCGATTCCTTCCTCTTCAAAAAGTTCCAGCGTTGACGGTCTATAAGGAAATGGTGCTATTTTTTCTATCCCAAAGGCATTTTCAATTTGATCCAGGGGATGCCAATCCTGTAAATAAGGATATAAAATCTGGGTTGCATAGTTGGCCGCAAAAAGAGTATCTCTATAAATATCATCGGGAGACTGGCCTATATCATGGAAAGGAAGGCTCATTGCATTCACCACACGAAAGGCGGTACTAATTTCCTTCCACTCTGGAATTTTAGCCGAAACGTGAACCTTGACGTTACTTCCCATAGCAATTCTATAGTTTGCAAAGGCGCAATCCAAAACCAGGCCAACAATTGGCCCAAGACAAAGCCCATAACCTGTCATTTGATTTGAAACCTGTGCAGCTTCGATTATCTCTCCTTTTGTTGGGAAAATTCTTCTTAGTTTTGCTGCCCTTCTTACCTTTGATTGTCGTGAGAGCGGGTTAAGCTCTGACGTCCTCTCAAATGTTTTTTGCCCTCCATACTTAGGAAGTGGCGTACGAGTTAAAGCCATAGCAATATTAAAAACATCCGCTGCGCCTAACAGCCATCCTGCAGGGCCAAGAAGAAACCTTCCGGCAATTTTCGGGGCTATATGAGCGGCGGTTCTTAAAACAACCGCGCCAGTTCCAAGCATGTCGTTTGCATCGTCCAGGAAAGTCATTATAGTCCCCATATTTCTAACGATATTAGGGGTTGGTGAATCCATCATTCTAAGAAACTTTTCTTTCTTCTTTTGCTTCAGTTTTCTAATCTCTTCATATCTTACCGGATTATCTTTTAGTAGTATCTTTGATTTGTAATCTTTCAGCTCTTGTTCTGTGGGCTCATCATAGAAACCGATTTTAACTATATCGTACCAATCGGGAATGTGTATCGTATAACCGTATTTAGCGTTATACTCCGCTTTCTTTTGTTTGAATTCTTCCGAGGTAAACTTATATCCTAAGACAGAGATTTGTTTTGGCATAGTTAAACAATAAAAACTAAAACCCCCTGCATTCCTGCTGCGTCTAAAAGGTCTGGATCGATTCTATCACATACCAGGACCATTTTTTCAATTTTCATAATTATTGGGTCCCTCAGCCATAAAGCCCTATAAGTTTGTACTTGTCCGAGGGCACGGAGGCCAGGATCGCTTGCAACCTCAATAATCCATACCTCGTTTTCAAGTTCTGCAATGGAATCCGCTCTTTTTGAAGTGCTCGCTCTCCACATTTTTTTTAGGGGATCCTTCTCCTCCTCTGGGGAAAGATAGGGCCCACCTAAAAGACAATCATAATATATCCATAGGATCCCTTTTGAATACTTTTCTAAAAACCTCCACCACACAGGCACGTCAATCTTTAACATGTGCGGGGGCGTTCCTTTCCAATCTATGGTGTATTTCGGGCCTAAAGTGGTTGGCATAAAAAATTCCTCCGGGATCCTCGATCTTTTTTTTTATTCTACCTGCAGAAAAAAGAACGTTGGCATAAAAAATTCCCCTGGGATCCTCGATCTTTTTTTTTGGAGCTGCAGCTGCAGAAATTATTTTCTCCCTTTTGCTGCAGCATCTCGCTTTTTATTATAGCTCTTAATTAACCACCCTAAGTCAGTTTCGATTTTAGTAAGCCTATGTTCGTTTCTAATGACAAAAGCAACAAAAAGGGCAATATAGCAAAAAGGTATTATAATATAGCCTAAAATGATCATTTTTGCCCCTCCCTGTTTAGAATGATTTATAATCCTGGCGGTAATATTGATCGAAATATCTTTCCGTGAGTACCACTACCCGCAAGACAAACGCCATCTCCGCAATAAGTTAATCCATGAAGAGTGGTTTCTCCTGCCTGCTGCCCTAAATCCGTCCAGTTTAAACCAAAATTAGTAGACCTAAGGATATGGCCCAATTGTCCACTACCAGCAAGACAAATACCACTTCCAAA
>JABUBK010000363.1_pt1 | contig 10822 bp, 16 predicted proteins | sample 7332671 | NCBI WGS metagenome assembly JABUBK01 (sample SAMN07256342, study PRJNA390944) | subsurface metagenome | isolation source: Methane hydrate marine sediment | place: Pacific Ocean: Eastern North Pacific, ODP site 1244 | collected 2002
GCTTGCTGATCTTTGCCATAGTTAAATTTCCCTATTTTTATGTTTCTCTTGTCACTGTCATTAATTACAACGTACTCGACATTCTCCCACTGATTATGCCTTAGAAATTCCTTTGGTAAGCTAATCCTTTTCTGATTTCCCGTCTCCGTTACCTTGCAAAGATACTTCACTCTATCACCCCCTTTTACATCGATACAGGTTATTTATGACTTTTAGCCTTTACATTTAAACCTGTCAATGATAAACTCGAGCGAAACAAAGCCGCCTTGCCTTCTGTCCACTCCACTAAGCAAGTGCCGCGCCAACGGTAAAGATGTTGGCACGCCCCTTGCACCGTTGCGCCGGCCAGGGCAAATAAGGAGCTTCGCGGACAATCCGGCCAACCTAACCCCATTATTTTGCGAGGGGTTAGGGTGGCCGGGTGAATGGTTTTTTAAATAATAAAAGGAGGTAAATAATTATGTTTAGTTCAACGGAAGAGGCTTTGAGTTTTGGCCTGCAGGCGAGCGAGGAAGACAGAGAAATGTTGAGAAGTTTGCGGAAAATGTTTTTGCGGGATTTTGACCTGGCTATGGAAAGAGACGCTTTTGACCAGGCTTCTATATTTGCGACGCAGGCGCAGTTCTGCCGAGAAGGTTTGAGCGCGTTTGAGATTGTTAAGAGTAACCCGGAACTTTTTTAAATTAGGAGGTGATTAAATGAAAAAGCACTGGGATAATAGGATGTTATTTTTTAATGATGGTTGTCCGTTTTGTAAAACAAATTATTTTCTTGAAGGGCCTCATGGTGGCTTGTCGATCAATTTCAAATGTAGAGAATGCGGAGCTATATTTAATGACATGGGGCCTTTTGGAATTGATTTAATTTCTATGGGCAAAATGGTGACAAGTGGAGATCACGAACAAAGGAGGTTTTAATATGAAGTATTTTTCGAGATCGATATTTTGGTTGGTGGTGATGTCGTTTATTATTTTAGTGGATATTTGCTGGCCTATGGATTGGACAACGGCCAACCAGGTGACGGTTGCCTGGACGGAGGTTACAGCCCTGGCAGACGGTTCAGCGGTCCCGCCAGGCGATCAGATTCTTTATGAGGTTTTTGCAGTACTGGAAACCGGGGATAAGTCTATCGATAGGATTTTTATTGGTGAAACAAATGAAACGGAATATGTTGTTACTTTTGCCGAGGAAGGCCGTTATTTTATAGGTGTTAGATCGGCCAGGTTAAGAAATGCGGAGAAAATCTCAGTTTCCGGTTTTGCATGGAGTGACGACCCGGCTGCCGTTAAAAATGGCGTTACTTTTGGGGTTGTTTATTTCCTGGCCCCTGGAGGAGTTGAGGGTTTGAAGATAAAGAATTATGAAGATTAAATATAAATGTCCGAACTGTGGATGGGAGGGAAAGAAACTTAAAGATAATGATTGTTTCATGGTTTCTGCTTTTAATGAGCGCTGCCCTGATTGCGACTTGTTAAAGTGTTATCTTGAAATAATAAAAAAGGAGGGTAAAAGAAATGCTGATAAAGGCGGGAGTTGATATTTCGAGACTCGAGAGGAACACCCGGAGATCGTTGACGGTGATTGCCGAGATCTTTGAGGATGAAGACTTGGTTTTTGTTATTACGAGCACTTATGAAGGGAATCACAGCGCGGGCAGCCTGCACTATGCTAATCAGGCTTATGATATGGCGGCCCCGGCTGCAAAGACTAAGTGGATGTTTAACCGGATAAGGAGTGTTTTAAGTGAGGATTTCGATTTTGTTGATGAACTTGACCACTGGCATATTGAATATGATCCAAATTGAAAGGAGGGGATGCTTATACGACGTAAAAACATAGGTACCTCGGAGTTGGGGAATAGAGGTACTACAAAGTGGTGAATAGTACCACGCCGTAGCGGTCAGGTTTTTCAGTTCCTGGCCGCTATTTTATTTGTTAAAGGGGTTCTAAACCGTGTTGCAAACAATTTGCAGCAAAGATATTACTTTGTATTATTTATATTACTGCAGGGATCAAGGTATCAAGGCCGCTCGATCTTTTTCAGGGCCTTGATTACCTCACTTCGGGCCTTGATGCCAGAAATTAAAGCCTTCTCATTCCAATAACTTACGATGTATTTATTAAGGCATTACTTTGAGGGTAATTCTTAAAAGATTATTGGTAATGAAGGCAATTAAGATTTGACAGGTGTTTTAATTATATTACAACTATCGTATTTATTTATCCTGCATTAAATTCGAGTAATTGAGATTATGGCTCTACTTGTAAAAACTGAAACGGCCATCCTTCACACACTCCTAAGAGTCCAGGAAAAATACAGGAGGACGTATAGTTTTATTAGACTTAAAACTATCTGTAAACACCTGTTAAAATACTATAATATCAGGATTTCAATTTCTGATGTTTCATATCACCTGGGCAAGTTTTATCAATCTGATATATTGAAATACTGGCAAAGAGCCAGGCAAAGAGACGACGGCACCTGGCATTTACTGCCAAGTAACCGGCAAATTACCGGCAAGGGAATTTTATTCCTAAAACGTTCAGGTATAAAAGTGTCGAATATGCTGTATAACTGGGCGTTTAAAGGTATTAAACCCAAATTATATAAAGGGATTCGTGACCTGCCTAATGATCCCACCACTATAAACCTGCCGTCCAGGAGGGCGGCAGGCACTCCCGAAAGTATCGGAAGTGTTCTTGCAGACTTCCAAAATTCGTTTAAATAAAATCCTGGCGCCATTGCTTTGTTGACTTGCGCTTTTTTTATGGTGTAAAGTGATAATAATTGTCACTAAACCCCTCTCCGGAGAGGTGTATTGACAATTATTGTCAGTCAATGATCGTGTTTATTAACTTATTACATGGGAGGTTATAAGATGGCGGAAATTAAAAGTTTGAGTGCAATTCGTGAAAAGTGGGCGCGCGTTACTCCAATGCGTACGGAGGATTATAAACTCGGCATCGAGAACCCAAAAAGAGACTGGGCTGACGAGACGGAAGCCGCAAAAGGTAACTGGAAGATGGGTATCGATCAAGCGGCAGTTAAAGACCTGTTTGCAAAGGGAGTTCGTGCAGCCGGTACGGGTAAATGGCGCCGGGGCGCTCTTGAGAAAGGGCCTGGCCGGTTCGCAGAAGGCGTTATGATCGCCGAGGGCGATTATGAAAAAGGTTTTGCGCCTTATCATGCCGCCATCGAGCGCGCAGATTTAGGGCCGAGGTTCCCCAGGCGTGACCCTCGTAATTTAAGTCGTGTCAAAGCTGTGGTTGACGCCCTGATTGCTGAAAAACTGAAGTAAACAACCGACCACAACATCTTGTATGTACCCTGGGCGGATCGGGGATCCATAACCACAACATCTTGCATAAGGAGGTATATTGATGAAAATACCTATTTTTATGATATTTCAGTTCTTTGGTATTATTTCGAGATGGGCGGAAAAAGCCCTCGAGGACGGCAAAGTAACCGCTCAGGAGGGCCTTGAACTTGTTATGGGTTTGGCTTCTCTTTTGGGTGTAAGGATTGAATTCGATATAAAGGATTACATGCCGGAAGCAGTCAATATTAAGGAGATTGAAGAAGTAAAAGACGATGCAGCGGGTGATTTATCTAAGCCGGATTACTTAGAGCCGGAATAAAAGCCCGGGGTTTAAGGTTTATTTTAATAATTAAGGAGGTGTCAGATTATGGGACTTAAAGAAGCATATATGATTAAAGAGAATATGGGCGCTGCAACCGCTTCACTTTCGATTGAGGCAAAAGTCGGGGAAAGCCTGTTAATTAAACAGCTTCTTGTCGGGGCGCTCCATTCGGGCGGCTTTTGCGAATGTTTTATTGACCGCTTGAGCGTCGGTTTTTGGTATATCGGCGGCATTTTGGAAAACCATTTAGAACAATGCGGCGTTACAAATGTACTTCCTAACCTTTTTGAACGGCTGCAACAGCTTGGCATTTTTGCCGGTTATCCGGTGGCAGAGGGCGAGACTTTTGAGATAAAGCCCGCCGTTCAAGGCGCGACAATAGTTGGGGCCATCATCTATGAGATTCACGACGCCGAGGATTTTAAAGCCGAAATGCCCGGCGGTAGTAAATCGGATGAATATATGTTTATCAATTACGGCACGAACACGAGCGCGATCGTTGCCGGTGCGTTCGGCGATCTTGATATGTCAAGAAACCCGTCCGAATACCCGGCGTTTCCGTACGGTGATGTTGTGCCGGCGGGACATGAGATTGATATTCATGGCGTGCTTTTAAAAACGTGGGGAGGTTACGTTGACCACACAGCGGAAACCATGAGATTTTTGAAAATGATCCGGGATAGAAAAGTCCTTTTCAATGAAGATAGAAGAGGTATTTACGTCACCCAGGGCATGGGGCCTTTAACCTGGGGATCGATCCGGCAAACCAACTGTGATATTAAACTCTTCCCGGCCCCTTTAAAGTTCGGCCCCGGTGATGAACTTAACATGAGCCTTTCGGCAGCCGTTGGAGTAACCATCCAAGACGTGCTTATGGCAACGGTTCAAACCGTTAGAAAAGTTGGAGCATAAGGAGGTTTTTGATTATGATATACTTTCAAGCATTGGATGTAAGCGCCGGAGACGGCACAACCGACTATGACGACGGTTTAAGATCGACCGCTGAAAACCCGAAAACGCTGCTTTCAATACTTCTTGTTGGAACTGTTTTAGGACTTATAGGAAGTATGATTCAAGTCTGGTACGAGCAAGAAAAGATCGCAGAGTTGCCCGTATTCCTGATTGATAACCTTTATGCAAGCGGTCACACCGAACCCTTTTCCAGAAACCGGATAAATGAGATCGAAATCGGTTTCAAAATCCCTGTAGGTGCGGTTGTTAAACTGGCAGTAAAAGCAGTTGGAGGCGATCAAACATTTGTCGGGGCTTACCGTTACGAGATCACAGCCTAAAAAGGAGGTGGTCTGATGAAACCAGGAAAAAAATATAATCCGGCTACCGAAACGAGCCGGAGGCCCACGCCAGAGAAGTTCGAGCATCTCCGCAAGTGGATTGATGTTGATGAAAAGTTCCTTGATATTACCAATATTACCGAACTTAAAAATATCAATGTTCAATTAGAGCAATCGTCAAAACTTTTCGTTAGTAATGTTATATCCCGCGTAATCGCCCAACTCCTGGGCGCTTACGGTGACGGCTTTGTGACCCTGGAAGCAACGTCAGGCGGAAGGTTAAAGGTTGAGTTAGAAGACACCTCGCCGACGGTCTTACAAGCTAAGATCGATTTTCACACCGCCGAGGCCTTCGAGATTGTCACCGCTGTAACTGATAAGAAAATCAAGATTACAAACCTTATGCTGACAGTTGCCGGGGAGACAAACCTTACTTTCCAGAGCGACGCAAACGAGCTTTCGGGTGATATGGACTTCGGCGGAACCGACGAACCGCGCGGCATGGTTCATAACTTCGGAGATCATCCACTTGAAACCGTGGCAGGCGAGGCGTTTAAAATCAAGTCGTCAATCGGGGTTCAGGTTAGCGGTTATGTTACGTATTACACGGAGTAAATCCTTGTGACTTTTGAGTTTATTGAATATATGTCATGTAGCGCAGGCGAAGAAACTCCACATGCCGCTTGCATTGACCAGCCTAATGGACATATTTATTTAACTACTGTCCAAAACCCTGCAAGGGTTGTTAAGATACGATTATCGGATTTTACCAGGGTAGGTTCTTTGGAGCTTAATGCCGGCGAGGGTTATCTTGTAAGCGGCGTTATTGACCAACCGAACGGTTATATCTATGTCGGCACAGAAACAGCGATCGGCAAAGTCGTTAAAGTTAGGTTGTCCGACCTCGTAAGGATAGCTGTTTGCAATCTTGGTTCTGGCGAAAATTATACTTATACCCTTATTCTTGACCAGCCTAATGGTATGCTTTACGTCGGAACGGGTGACTATCCCGCAAAGGTTGTTAAGATACAATTATCAACCTTTACCAGGATAGGGGCGTTAACGCTCGAGTCCGGAGAAAATTATCTGTCCAGCGGAGTTATAGACCAGCCAGACGGCCTTGGTTATTTTGGTTGTTATACAAGCCCGGCCATAATTGTGAAAGTGCGACTATCTGATTTAACCAGGCTGGCGGTTTTAGAGCTTGAATCCGGTGAAGACAAAGCAGACTGCATCCTTATTGATAAACCAAACGGCTTTCTGTATGTGGGAACCCGAACAGACCCCGGAAAAGTTGTTAAGATACGATTATCGAATTTTACCAGGGTTGGAGTTGTACCTTTTAATACCGGTGAGAATAAAGTTCATTCCGGTATTATTGACCAGCCTTCCGGTTTTGCTTATTTCGGAACTCAAATTATACATTTTAAGATCGTTTGCGTAGACCTGTCTGATTTTACACGGGCCGGCGCAATAACATGCACCGATCATCATTACGGCTATTCCGCTTGTATTGACCAGCCCAATGCTCGCGGTTATTTTGGCTCTGGCATGGCTCCTATGACAGCGATAAAAATTGGTCTTACTGAACCGCCGCCGCCGCCCCCGGCTGCAAAGCATGAACTTCTCATGGGAATAGGTTGACCTGGTTGTTTTATTATGAGCAATCTTAATCTTACTCCGCACGTCGTCGGCGGCGGAAAGGGCCTCATTGCATACTGGATTGACAGACCGTTTCCTGATTGTCTTAATGTCCCTACACCCATTTTTTTACGCACGCATTATGATTGCTTGAGCCGCTCGATAAATCCATGGGGCAGATGGCGTTGTTATCTTGGTCCCGGGCCAGGCAAAGGCACGATTTGGGTGTCTGGTTACGGCACTATTGCCAGCCCCCCACACTCTGGATATAATGTAATTAACGACCGCAGAACAATTAAAATGATTGCAGAAGAATGTTGTCCGCCGGATATTTTAATGGAATTTTTAGGAACCGAGGGGATCCCGGATTGACATGGAAGGATTTATCAACGGCATATTAGGTGGAATTGTTCCGGCGGTAGTATTAATTATTGTTTATTTTTTAACCCTATCGGGCCGCCTGGCCAGGATTGAAACGAACATCTGTTGGCTTAAAAATATGTTGGAAAAATGCCTACCACCCTGAAACGCCCTTTTTCTATAGACTGGCGCGGAAACCCACCGCACATGCTGCCGCCTGATATTCCTGTGTGGTGGAGGTTCCTTGAAATCTGGGGCCATGAAATTGACAGGCTTTGGTATGACTGTCTTCTTGGAGGCCCTTACCTAACCCCGGAAGAAGAAGAAGACCCCTTAAAAAAGTCATGGCGTTATGTTAATGCCAAACGCCCGGACGCAATCGCTGAAACCAAAGATGAAGTTTGGATAATCGAAGTCGCTGCAAACCCAGGACTCCGAGCAATGGGGCAATGTTTGGCCTACCTCTCCCTGTGGATAGAAGACCCTAAGATCGATAAGATCGAGCGCGCAACCTTGATTGTCGAAACGCTTGACACGGATTTAGGGGCCGCGTGCGCCCGTATGGGTGTCAGAATCTTTGTTGTCTAAAAAACCACCCTCTCAGTTGCCCGTATATCAACGATCTATAACAAAGTCATATTAAGGTATGCAGTAAAATGGCTGATTACTTAGCTCCTTTCCACATGCCGGAATTTTCAGACGATAAGTTTTTAGAGAAGAAAGCCGCTTACGTTAAAGAGCATGGTTATTCAATTACTATTCCAAAGTTTAGAGACATTGTTCACCTGGGGATGCACAAGCCCATGACTACCCAAGAAAAAGTTTTAATGTACTCAGGTCGACGGCACGAAATCGGGCGCAGCCGACAGATAGAACTTAACTACCAGAAAGAGCGCTCGAGGGAGCTTTATCAAAAAATGATGGCGAGTCCTATACCCAACGTTGTTTCAAGCATTACTTCCATTTTGACGGCTATGGACGACACTCAGGACGCCATTATCTCACTTGCCGCAATAGGACGGATAGCCTGTTTTTTCCTGCCGAGATTTATATCAAGTGTTTTAGCCTGGCCGATCGGTCTTTTGTGGCTGATCGCTACTATTATGAGTTTGCTTATGGGGCCAAGCATGTGCGCTTTGAATCCAATGGCCTGCAAACGCTACATGCGCATGAAATTAGCAATGCGCGCAAAAACTCTGAAAGGAAAGTCGCGCACTTTAGGGAAAAGAGCAAAAGCCCTGGCTAAATACGAAACAGCCCGGCTTAAAGTCGGTGTTAGAGGATATGCGACAAGTGGGAGTTTTATGCCTTCCTTTGCGGAGGGAATCCAAATGTTACAGGTTACTGACAGCATTTGGGGAGTGGGGATCTCGATCGGGCCGATATTTGGTTGCGCCTATGATCTTATGAGCGGCGGGGTCAGATGGGCGCAAGGTGAAAAGGTGTCTTTTAAGAACACGCCGAGCGACGTTGAAGTCTATCGGAAAGCTGCCGATACTTATAATAATTATGCGAGATGGACGCGGCCGAAAAAGAAATTTACCCGGTCAGAGTTTCTTGCCTGGAAGGAGAAGAAAATCGCGTCCGGAACCTGGGGAGTAAAATCGCTGCAACACAATGCGATCCACCAGGCCCGGCGATTACACGAACATAATTACGGCGTTAAGCGCCACACCGATTTTATTGAAGAGACGCTTTTATATACCAGCGCGGAAATTGCCGGCCAGGGCAACCAGATCACTTTAGATCATTGGGACCCGGTCCTGAACATCGAGGGCGCGGAGCATATCGAAATAGAGGCGTACAACGAGCCTAATCCGCTTATAGAAGAGATGTTAAGGGAAGAAGGGGTTGACCCTGATAAACACATCGCCTGGCCTTCCCTGGGTAAGCGGTGGGCCACCTATGAAGAATTACAAACATCGATAGAACCGATTGCAACGGAAAATATTAAATATTTCTCAGAGAACTGCCAGGACGAAAACCTGAAAAATATCGCGGAAAAGTCGGCAACGGCTTGCGGTTTGATGGCGATCGCGTCCATGATCGGCCCGGAGTGGATAGATATTCAATATCATGCTGCAATATGCATAGCGGAGACTTTACTTGATAATGGCTATTTGTTCCCGGCCGGGATGAAAGGACAACAGTTAATCGACTTTGCGTTCTGGATGCAGGCCCATGAAGAAGCCGACACCAGGCCAAACTTGCGCGATATTTTAGGGTACGCTAAAAACTCCCTGGGCTTCGAGTTCGTAACAACGCCCTAACCCGCTTTTGGCGGGATATAAAAAGCCTTTTGAGGCTCTGCAGCAAAATACCGTTATTTTCTCCGGACAAAGACGTCTCCCGACTTTCCAGGAGAAACCCCCAGGTAATTTTTTTTCCGATATAATTCAAGGGCAAGGAATGGGCGGGTAAGTACATCCTGCCCAATACTTAAGGACTTGGCGAAAAACAAGGGAACGAAAACTAAATACTGCTTTCTGGCGAAACCAGTATTTAGTTTTCTATACATATTTATATGGATAGAAAACTAAGAAGGACAAGGGTTTTGTCGTGTATCCCCTAAGCACCTATGACCCTATAAAAAAAAGATTAAGGGGTCATACGTGCAAAGGGGATATGCGCTGCGCCGGCCCTAACCGTACTTTTAACTGCGTCGTTCCTAACAGTCAAAAGTCCGGTTCGGGGCCCGTCCGGCTACGCCGCGACAAAACCCTTGTCCTTCTTAGTTTTCTATCCATACCGCTCCGCGGTGCATTTTTCGCCTTATCGCCCCCTTCCGTCCCCCCCAGGGGGAAACCCAAAGGAGCGCCGCCCCTCTGGACTCTCCGCAGGGGGAACATGTCCCCCTTGACCCCTCTTTTTTAAGTCTCTTCCGTTACCGGGATAACCTTTTCAAGGGTTATTGTTACTTTGCCTTCGGATGTCTTTTCTTCGATCTTTTTCCACCCGAAACCCGCAACAAGATTGACGATTCGTTCGATGTCTATTCTAATCCTGGCTTCACTCATTTGCTCACCCCCAATCCTTCTTTTATTGCGCCCGTACAAACAGGGCACGTTCTTATATACTTGATTTCCTCTAACTTTACCGCTTTCTCACAAATATCGCAGGCGATGTATGTTGGACGCGATTCAAAGGGTGACAGCGGGACAGGGCTACCCTCTCCGCCAGCGGTTCCCGCCCTTCTGATCTGGTCTTTCCAATCTTTAGCCCATTGCCTTGCAACCGCCTTTGTGCAGCCGTCCTCTATTGCAAACGACAGATAGTAATCTAATTGAGCTTCGTCTGATATCGTCCAAAGCTCTTCTGCAACTGTTATTGATATTTGTCTTCTGTGTACCGCTTGTTGGAGCATGGGCGGCATCCGCAGTAAATCCATGCGACGCCTTATTGTTCCGGGTGTCTTACCCATCTTTTGAGAAACTTTTTCAAGCGTCAGGCCGTACTCGTCTATTAAATTGCGGTACGTTGCCGCTTCCTCGAGCGGGGTCAAGTCGTGCCTGGCAATATTTTCCGTTGCTCTTGCAAGTCCTATTTCTTCCGGTGACATTTTACGGATTACGGCTTTTATCTTTGAGAGCCCGAGTTTTTTGTGTGCCAGGTATCGCATTTGACCGGCTACCATTTCGTAGCCGTCACCGTCTATTGCGATTAACACAGGTTGAAGCAATCCTATCTCTGATATTGATTGCGCAAGTTGTTTTATATATTCCTGGTCAACGTCCATTCTTACAATGCCTTTAGGTTCGGCTATTAATTCCATTAAAACGTCAGACACTTTCTGCTTGCTGATCTTTGCCATAGTTAAATTTCCCTATTTTTATGTTTCTCTTGTCACTGTCATTAATTACAACGTACTCGACATTCTCCCACTGATT
>JABUBK010000364.1_pt1 | contig 10811 bp, 6 predicted proteins | sample 7332671 | NCBI WGS metagenome assembly JABUBK01 (sample SAMN07256342, study PRJNA390944) | subsurface metagenome | isolation source: Methane hydrate marine sediment | place: Pacific Ocean: Eastern North Pacific, ODP site 1244 | collected 2002
TACCATTATCTAATTCTGTCCCCAATACTACAATGCTAGATTTAATTTTAGCTTTAATTAAGTCTCCCCAATTCCTTAAGTCATTATTATCCGCTGCCTTAACTTTGACTGATATAATATTTATTCCCTTAATTTCCTTCTTTTTGGAAATCAATCCATCAACTTCATAACGGGTTAATTTATGGCGAATAATTTTGATTTCCCTTTTCATATTATTTGCATCATCTATGATCTGATTAATCTTTAGTGGTATTTCAGAAGGTATGGTTTGTAATTTGTCCGAAACTTCGTTGATAATATTTTCTTTTTCTTTAACATATTTTAAAGCTCTATCGCCGGTTACTGCCTCAATTCTTCTTATACCGCCTCCTATCCCTTCTTCATTCAATATTTTGAACAAACCGATGCTGGAAGTAGAATTTAGATGAGCCCCTCCGCATAATTCTAAGCTGAATTCTCCGATTTTTACTACTCTTACCTGTTCACCATATTTTTCACCAAAGAGAGCAATTGCTCCCATTTCTTTTGCTTTATCAAAAGTGCTAATCCTCGTTTCTACTTTTAACTCATCCAATATTTTTTCATTTACTAAATTTTCTATTTTTTCTAATTCATCAATAGTTAAAGGAGCAAAATGGTTAAAATCAAAACGAAGATGATGGTTATTTACTGCGGAGCCGGATTGTTTAACATGTTCCCCCAATACATCTCGAAGTACTCGGTGCAGGAGATGAGTAGCAGTATGATTTCGAGCAATTGCTTTCCTTCTTAATAAATCTACCCTGGCTAATACTTCCTCACCAACTTTTATTTCCCCTTTGCTTATTTCGGCAAAATGAGCAATTAGACCTTCGATAGGAGCTTGGGTATCTAATATTTTTACTAATAGATCGTTTTCAGATGTGGAGACTATAACTCCCTTATCCCCAATCTGTCCACCTTTTTCAGCGTAAAATGGTGTTTTTTCTAAATATATTTTGCATTTATCTCCCGCTGTTGCCTTATCTACCAATTTATCTTCTTTGGTAATAGCGATTACTTTGCTTTTAGCTTCAACAGAATCATATCCTATAAATTCTGTCTCTCCCCGTTCTTTTAAAATATCCTGGTATAATTTCTGATTAATTTTATCATCTTCAGCACTCGCTTTGGTTTTTACCCACGATTCCCTGGACCTTTCCCTTTGAATTTTCATTTCATTTTTAAAATCATCTTCTTCAATCCCAAAGCCATCTTCTTCCAGGATATCTCTGGTTAATTCTAAAGGAAATCCATATGTATCGTAAAGTTTAAATACATCTCTTCCGCTAAGTTTATCTTTATTCTTTTGTTTTAATTCTTCCTTTAAATTATCTAATATTTGTATTCCAATATTTAAAGTTTCCTGGAATCTTTTTTCTTCGGTAAGGATTACCTGGTAGATACGATTTTCCTCTTTATAGGTTTCCGGGTAAACTTCTTTCATTAAATTAACTACCACCGGAGCAACTTCGTATAAAAATGGTTGGTTATAGTTAATAACCTTCCCATAGCGAAAAGCTCTTCTCAATAGCATTCGAAGAACATAACCCCTGCCTTCATTGGAAGGGACTATCCCATCAGAAATCATAAAGACTAAAGCCCTTATATGATCAGCAATTACCTTTAAAGCTAAGTCCTTTTTCTTATCTTCTTTATATTTTATGCCAGCGTTTTGAGCAACAAATTTTATAATAGGTAAAAATAAATCTGTTTCAAAATCTGTATCAACTTTTTGTAAAACGGAAGCGATTCTTTCTAAACCTAAACCGGTATCAATATTTTGTTTTGGCAAAGGAATCAATGAACCGTCTTCCTCACGATTGTATTGCATAAATACCAAATTCCATAATTCCAGATATCTTTCATCTACACTTACTCCGCCTCCTCCTTTTGATGCCTTCTCCTCGCCCAAGTCTATATATATTTCGGAACAAGGCCCGCAAGGTCCAGTCGGACCGACTTTCCAAAAATTATCTTCTTCACCCAATCTTACAATTCTTTTTTTGGGAAGACCTATAAGATTGTGCCAAATATCATAGGATTCGTCATCATCTTTATATATGGAGACCCACAATTTTTCTTCAGAAAATCCTATAACCTTTGTAAAAAATTCCCAGGCCCATTTAATTGCATCTTCTTTAAAATAATCGCCAAAAGAAAAGTTTCCTAACATTTCGAAAAAAGTATGGTGTCGGGCGGTCTTTCCTACATTTTCAATATCGTTTGTCCGAATGCATTTCTGGCTGGTGACAGCTCTTTTTAATGATGATTTAACCTGACCTAAAAATATAGGCTTAAAGGGGACCATTCCGGCAATGGTGAGTAAAATACTGGGGTCTGAGGGTACGAGGGAAGCGCTCGGGGTTATTTTGTGTCCTTTGCTTTCGAAGAATTTTAGAAATTTTTCCCTGATTTCACTGCTGGTCATGTAGTTCACGTGTACCATTACTCCTTCCAAAAAATATTATAAATTTTTTAGATTAATTAATGAAGTAGTATGTCATTGCGAGGGAGTAAAACGACCGAAGCAATCCCATTAAATTATATAACTATTATTTACAATGACATGTTTTATGGTTTATCATACAAATCTTTCCATTCTGGATTAATTCCTATAATCAATTCAACCTTCTTAGTCCTTGAACCTGCTTTTATCTGTTTTTCTCTTAAAATAGCATTTTCTGGGTCATTATATATTTCAAAAAATATTAATTTATTGATATTATATTTTTTTGTAAATCCATCAATTACTTTTTCTTTATGTTCCCAAATTCTTTTCTTTAAATCGCTGGTAACTCCAGTATATAAAACAGTATTTATTTTATTAGCCATTATGTAAACATAATATTGCTTCCTATTAAAAGGGATTGCCACGGCTTCGCCTCGCAATGACAGATTTAACAATTTATGGTTATTTCCACGAAATACGAGATACGATTCACGAGATACGAGATACGGTTTTACACTTATCCTGCAACTCTTAGCACTTCTTCTATAGTTGTAATTCCCTGTATTACTTTTTCCAGCCCGCTATCTTTTAGCGTTTTCATTCCTTTTTTTATAGCAACATCTTTGATTACATTACTTGAGGCTTTTGATATTATTAATGCTCTAATCTCCTCATCCAAGACAATAAGTTCATATATGGAAGTTCTTCCGTAATACCCTGTATTCTTACAAAAAGAACAACCTGTTCCTCTGTACAGTTTAATTTTACCATCATCGTTCGAGTTGCCCTTTACATTAAGTCCGCTTAAAACATCTTCTCCGGGTATATATTCTTCTTTGCATTTTCCACATATAACCCTAACCAATCTTTGAGCAATTACTCCTATTACCGAAGATGAAATTAAAAATGTTTCAACATCCATATCAATCAATCTGGTTAAGGCACTGGATGCATCATTAGTATGAAGAGTACTGAAAACTAAATGTCCGGTTAAAGCTGCTTGAACTGCAATTTGAGCAGTTTCAGTATCTCTTATTTCTCCGACCATTATAACATCCGGATCCTGTCTTAATATTGAGCGCAGTGTGTTGGCAAAAGTTAAATTTATTTTTGGCTTTATTTGAATCTGATTTATTCTGTCTAATTTATATTCTACCGGGTCTTCTACAGTTATAATATTCTTATCCTTAGAATTTACTTCGTTTAAAGCGGCATATAAAGTAGTAGTTTTTCCACTGCCAGTAGGTCCGGTAAGCAAAATTATTCCATAAGATTTAGAAATTATCGATTCAAATTCCTCTAATTGCTCAGGGATGAATCCAAGTTTTTCTAATTTTACCAATCCTTTACTTTTATCTAATAATCTTAAAACAACTTTTTCTCCAAACACGGTGGGAATGGTAGAAACTCTTAAATAAGGCGTCTTTCAGCAATGTCCATCTTGGCTAATATTTTTATCCGGGATACAATCGCGGATTTTATTGTATTAGGTAAAGTTCTAATATCATGCAGCATTCCATCAATGCGGAAACGAATTAAAAGCCCTTTTTCGTTTGGTTCAATATGAATATCACTTGCTCTGTCCTTAACACCTTGCACAATTAACATATTTACCAGCTGTATAATAGGGGCTTCCCTACTTATTGCTTCTAATTTTTTAGAATCTTCCTCTTCTTCCTCTTCTTTAAATATTATTTCCGTTCCTAATTTTTCAATTATGTCATCATATTCGCCCAATTCATAATAATTAGTAATAGCATTTAGAACATCCTCTTCAGAGGCTAGCAATGATTTAATCTTTTTAATCTTAGTATGGTCTCTTACAAAATCTATAGCATAAACATCTAATGGGTTAGCCATAGCAATGATTAATTCATCATCATTTTTGCTTATGGGTATTAATTTAAACCGTAAGGCGGCTTTCTCTGATATAAGGGATATTACTTCCGGGTCTATTACATAATTTGATAGATCTACATATTCGGCTTCATAGATATATTGCAAAATTCCATACAGTTCTTCCCTGCTCATAGCCCCTATTTCAACGAATATTTCACCTAATCGTTTTTTATTACCGTTTTTTTGCATTTCAAGGGCTTCTTTTAATTGCAGGGGGGTGATTAATCCCTGTTCAATTAAAATATCTCCGATTCTTTTATTGGTATAAAGTTTTTTAGGCATTTTCATTTATATAACCCCCGCCATATTTATTAATTCGTATCTCGTATCTCGTGAATCGTATCTCGTATAAAATACAGTAACAAGTAATATGTAATGAGTAATAAGATTAAATTTCTGAAATTATAAGGACAGGTACTTATTACAGGTTACTTATCACATGTTACATATTACATGACTTCGATTTTTTTTATCTCTTTATCTTAAAACTGTAAACTGATAACTGAAAACTTGCATCTTGCATTTAAAACTAACGACTAACGACTATTCACTAACGACTAGTACACTAACGACTAATTTATTTATTTTTAAACAAGTCTCCAAATAAATCCCTAAATAATATTTTATCTACACTCTGTTTTTTATTATATTCTTTCATAAATCTTTTTTGTTCTTCTTTTTCAGCTCTTCTAATACTTAAACTTATCTTTTTCCTTCGACTATCTAATTTTATTACCAAAGTAGAAACTTCTTCTCCAACCGAAAGAACGCTTTCCGGATTATCTATTTTTTTATGGGATATTTCTGATAATGGGACTAAGCCGTCAATATTTTCTTCTAAATTTACAAAAGCTCCAAAATCGGTAAGATTCACTACCTTTCCTTCCACTAAAGTTCCAACTGCATATTTCTTTTTAATCTCTAACCAAGGGTCTGGCAATAATCTTTTTTTACTTAAAGTCAGCTGTAATTTTTCTTTATCTATTTTTATTACCTTAAACTCATATTCTTTATCTTTTTTTAATTTCTCACTCGGATGTTTAATCCTCTCCCAGTCTATTTCAGACATAGGCACAAATCCCTCTATCCCCTTATCCAATTTAACAAATGCTCCAAAATCTCTTACTCTTATTACCTTGCCTTTTACAATAGAATCTATCTTATAAAATTTATCTATATCATCCCACGGGTTGGGTAAAGTTCTTTTTCTACTTAAAAATATTAAGTGAGCATCCTCATCTATTCTATTCTTATTACTTTTAAAGGAAGCACCATATATTTTTTAAGTACTGCGGAAGGTCTTTCTACATATTCCCAATCAATCTCAGACAAATGAACTACACCTGATACGCCTGCTTCCAACTCCACATTAGCTCCATAGGAAGTTACTTGAGTGATTTTACCTTCCACGACTGCACCAATAGGATATTTTTTCTTGATATCCTCCCAGGGGTTAGTTAATAATTGCTTTAAACCTAAAGATATTTTCCTTTTCTCGGGTTCGATCTCTAAAATTCTCAATTTTAAAACTTCTCCTTCGGAAACTAATTCTGAAGGATTCTTTACATAGGCCCAGGCCATTTCTGAAATATGTAACAGACCATTAAGGCCTTCTTCTATTTCAACAAATGCGCCAAAATCTTTAATTTTTATTACTTTTCCTTCTACTTCGTCACCAATAGAATACTTTTCTTTAACATCCTTCCAGGGATCCGGGGAAAATTGTTTTATGCTCAGGGATATTTTTTTATTTTCTTTATTGTAGTCAATAATTTTTACCTTTATTTTGTCTCCAACTTTTAGTAATTTAGTAGCATCCTTCATATCACGCCAGGTAATTTCTGAAATATGAAGCAATCCTTCGACTCCACCTATATCAACAAATGCTCCAAATTTGGTAATATTAGTTACAATCCCTTCTTTTTCTTGTCCAACTTTTAAATCAGCTAATGTTTTTTTATACATTACTTTACGTTCTTTCTCTACAATTAGACGATGAGAGAGAATAACTTTGTTCTCCTTTTTTTCCAGTTTAATTATGACGAAATCTAACTTTTTCCCGATATATTTGTCTAAATCTTCGTCTTTTATAAATTTAGTTTCGATCTGAGATTTAGGAACAAATCCTTTTACCCCCACATTAACAATTAAGCCGGCTGAATTTTTTTCTATCACTTCTGCATTAATTTTTTCTTTCTTTCTGTACATTTCATTAAGTTTTTCCCATAGTTGAAAGTATTTTGCCCTCTCTCTTGATAAAGCAATATTTCCATTCTTTTCATCGACATTAGTAACATACAGATAAACCTCATCACCAATCTCCAAGGTGTGGGTTATGGTTCCTTCTTCTTTAGAAAAGAGTGATTTTTCAGTTTTGGGAAGATGCCCCTCCATTTTATATTTTATATCGACCAAATATCCATCTTCGTCAACTTTCATAACCTGTCCTTTAACTATATCTCCTCTTTTTATTTTTTTAAATTTTTCTAAAGATTGGCTAATCATTTCATCCATTTCTTCTTTAGAACTTTTTTCTGCTTTTTTCTATTACATTTTTTTTTGTTTAACTCCATAGTCCTTACATCCTTCCTTTTCTCGTATAAAGTATAGCGTATCTAGTATAGAGTATAGCGTAGAGCGTATCTCGTATCTAGTATCTAGTATCTCGCTAAATAAATAATCTGTCTAAAATTTTATGATTTCTAATCTTTCTATTTATCTGTTTCCTTAACTAGATACGATTCACGAGATACGAATGTTATTATTCTTTTCTCGGTTATTATTTTATGTACCGGGATATCATTTTTATCATTGGGTATTTTTTTTACTATTTGAATTTCAAAAGCTAAAGCAATAATTTTAGCAGAAGGGCGAACTTTTCTTAAAAAATTGTCGTAATATCCAAAGCCTCTGCCAATTCTATTTCCGCTTAAATCAAAAGAAACTCCAGGTATTATTATTAAATCTATCTTTTCTGGGGGAAATAATCTATAATATTCTTTCTTCGGCTCAAAAATTCCCTTTTTGCCTTTTTCTAATTCAGTATCAAAATCGAATATTTTCGAAGGAGCTAAGTTTATGCATTCTGGCAAGATAATAGGAACAAAAACATTTTTACCCATTTTAATAGACATTTTAATCATTTCTTCGGTCTGCACTTCACTTCTGGTTGCAACATAAAACATAATATTTTGGGAATTTCTATACTCTACGGTTCCAGCCAGGTTTAAAAATACTTGGCGACTTTTATTTCTTATATCGTCTTTTGATAAGGAAAGTCTTTTTTTAAATATACTCCTTCGTATTTCTTCTTTGTTCATAATTTTTATTATAATATAGTTATTTATTATTTTTGTCAAAATTATAAATGGATAAATTATAAAACCCCGCTATGTCGTGTGCCTTAGGTTTTGATACCTGTCCCCAAACAGGTGGGTATCTACCTAAATGTTTTATGTTTCCGCGTCAAGGAAGCACTCAAGTAGTATTGAGTGCTCCCTCAACGTTAGGTATTTGCCTTACTTCAAGCTGAAGGAGACCTACCTCAGGCGTACACATAACATTTAGAGCTCGATCCCTCTTATATAAGTGTTGTGTTGGTTCAAAACTTAATTAGTCAACACGAACACAGCAGGGTAATTCATATATTTTCTTTATTATTATAATATCACACCTTATTGTATCTTTCAATATCTAAAACAGTATCGAGTATATAGTATCGAGTATCGAGTTAAGCAAAGAAGTCAGAAGCCAAATTAGTATATATAGTAAGAAATTTAGAATCCAGTAGTCAGAATTTAGAATAAAAATAAGTCTAAACTAAAAAGTAAAAAAATATCGGAATCTTTACGCGATACTAAATACTCGATACGCGATACTATACGCTCTACGCTATCTCTGCGGTAAATCTAATTGAATATGGAGCTCCTTTAATTGTTTTTGATCTACTTCAGATGGTGCATCAGTTAACAGACAGGCTGCCTTTTGGGTCTTGGGGAAGGCAATTACTTCTCTAATTGAGGAAGCTCCTGCTAAAAGCATAGCCAACCTATCCAAACCAAAGGCAATCCCTCCATGTGGCGGTGCTCCATATTTTAAGGCTTGCAATAAGAATCCGAATTTTTGTTCAGCTTTTTTATTATCTATCCCTAATAATTTAAAAATTATTTTTTGAAGGTCTGTATTGTGTATTCTGATGCTTCCTCCTCCGATTTCGTTTCCGTTAAGCACTAAATCGTATGCTTTCGAACGTACTTTTAAAGGATTAGTATCTAATAATTTAATATCTTCATCCAGGGGTGCTGTAAAAGGATGATGAACTGCTTCATATCTTTTTTCCGCCGGATTATATTCTAACAAAGGGAAATTTGTAACCCAGAGAAAATTGAATTCCTTTTTATCCTGGTTAATAAGGTTCAAATCGTCCGCTAATTTTAATCTTAAATTTCCTAATGCTTCATAAACTACTTCCTCCTGGTCAGCAACAATTAAAATAAGGTCTCCCGGGTTAGCATTAGTTTTAAGTTTAACTTTTTCTATCTCTTCGAGAGAAAGAAACTTGGCTATAGAAGATTGAAAATCTTTTCCTTCTTTAATTTTTATATATGATAGTCCTTTTGCACCAAATGAAGTAATAAATAATTGTAAGTTATCAAGTTTCTTTCGGGAAAATTCCTCATCACTTTCAACTTTTATAGCACATATTTCCCCTTTATTTTGAATCACTTCTCCAAATACTTTGAAAGAATTTTTTTGAAATATTTCAGTTAAATTTATTATCTCCATTCCAAATCTTAAATCTGGTTTATCTGTTCCATATCTGGAAATTGCTTCATGATAATCCATTTTAATAAAAGGTATTTTTATTTTGATATTAAACAATTCATTAAATATATATGCAAACATTTCCTCTACTAAATTGAATATATCGTCTCTATCAACAAAAGACATTTCCATATCAAGCTGAGTGAATTCTGGTGCTCGGTCAGCTCTTAAATCTTCGTCACGAAAACACCTTACTATCTGGTAATATTTTTCAAATCCTGCAACCATTAATAATTGTTTAAATAATTGAGGAGATTGAGGTAGAGCATAAAATTTACCTGGATTCACTCTACTGGGAACTATATAATCTCTTGCCCCTTCCGGTGTACTCTTAGTTAAAAAAGGTGTTTCTACGTCTAAAAAATTTTTACTATTTAAGTAATTTCTAATTTCCATACAAGCTTGATGCCGTAAATGTAAATTCCTTTGCATCTTTGGCTGTCTCAAATCCAGATATCTATATTTTAATCTTAAATTATCATTTATTTCTATCTTATCATTTATGTTAAAAGGCAAAGTGTCGGAAATATTTAATATTTTTACCTGCTTAGCTTTGATTTCGATTTCTCCGGTAGGCATATTAGGATTTTTTGAACCAGCTAAACGAGAAACAACGCTTCCTTTAACTGCAAGCACATATTCATTTTTAATGATATGGGCTTTTTCATGTGCTTCATCAGATTCTTCCGGATCAAATACAATTTGTGATATCCCTTCACGGTCTCTCAAATCAATAAAGATCAAACCACCATGATCTCTTCTGCTCTGAGCCCAACCCATTAAGATTACTTCTTTTCCTATATTATTTTTCCTAAGCTCTCCACAGGAATTGGTTTTCTTCCAAGAGCCCATAGGCTCAATATGTTCTTTTGATTTTTTCATTTTTATCTATGCTCCTTTACCGTACTCGTATCTAGTATCTCGTATCTCGTATCTCGCCGGAAATACAAGATATATCAATTAAGTTTTTTAATTAAATTTGTAATCATACGCGATTCGTGATCAATCTTTTCTAATATAATTTTTTTATTATCCTCATTTATATATTTCAACTCTTTTGCTATTTCAATTTGAGTTTCCAATTCAGCACAAGAACCTAAGGCTATATACAGGAATTGTTTATATTCTTTATTATGAAATCTATTAAAACCCTCAGCTATATTTGTGGGAATAGATAAACTTGCTCTTTGTATTTGATTTGTTAAACTGTAAAGTTCTAATTTAGGGAATTTCCTTACTATTTTATATATATCTTTAACTATCTCTATACCTTTCTTCCATATATCTAAATCTCTAAAATTTTTAATTTTCTTATTCATTTTTTTTCTTTACGAGATACGATTCACGAGATACGAGATACGAAATGGTTTATTTAAAAAATACTTGTGCCAATTCCCACCATTTTCTATCTACAACTTTAAGTTTGCTTACTGCTTTTTCTAAAGACACTCCTATTACTTCACTACCTTTAAGGGCAGCCATGTAGCCAAACTTTCCTTGAGCAATCAAATCTACCGCAGTTACCCCACACCTAAGACCTAAAATGCGGTCGAAAAGTGTAGGAGAACCCCCTCTTTGAATATGACCTATTACTGCATGGCGGGTTTCAATGCCAGTA
>JABUBK010000365.1_pt1 | contig 10805 bp, 12 predicted proteins | sample 7332671 | NCBI WGS metagenome assembly JABUBK01 (sample SAMN07256342, study PRJNA390944) | subsurface metagenome | isolation source: Methane hydrate marine sediment | place: Pacific Ocean: Eastern North Pacific, ODP site 1244 | collected 2002
ATCAACCCCCTTTGCGGCCTTATCCAGTTGTCCATAGGCACTCTTTCTATCTAACCCATACAAGTCAGCATACTCTATGGCGCTTACCTTGAATGACTCTGGAAAGGGTTTATGCGGCTCTACTTGGGCGATAAGAAACAATAATAGGCGCTGTTCTTCCAGCGGGAGCCGGTAAGAAGCCTCGACCAGGTGGTTGGATTTCGTGACTTTGAGCTTCCCAGATTCCATGTGTTGTTAGCCCTAAAAGTGACAAGTGTAGATTATGTCACCTATAGCAATAGTTGCACATACCAGAAAACTGTCACCTTTCGATTGCCCCTAAAGCCTGTAAAGACGTAGCATCGAGGCTCATACCAGAAATTTGTCACCTTTCGGGAGGAGGACATGAGGAAGATACGAATACTGATTAGTTGTATCTGCGTATTAGCCACAATACCAGTATTAGCAGCCGATCCCGTATCCAAAGCACGAGAACCACTTCCTTGGGAAGAAAGTAACGTTACAGATGCAGCGAAACCTTCTGCTGCGAGTACACCAAAACAGCCAGAGGTGTCCTACTTATGTGTTGCAGACCTGGCAACAGGGTTTAGATTTGATAAAACTCGAAAGAAGTGGGTATCGACTGACTTCAGTGTCGATAATAAATATATTGTCAGTAAAGGTAGTAGTTATAGTAGTTATCGTCAGAAAAAAGATGGTTTGTGGGAGGTTAAAGACCATGGTGTGAAACTTGGGCATATTTGTGCAGACGATTTCAGCAGGGGAGTTTTTATTTGTAGTTCTTCATTTGAAGAGTTCCGTATGGATAGGGATGGACTTAGATTTATTCATTTTTACAAATCAGGATATTGGGGAGACAACAACACTAGAAACACCAAATATGAAGGAGACAATACACCAGCTATCACCATAGGAAGATGTAGCCCACTTTAATTTGTGGACAACATGTGGATACCACCAGACATGTGTCACCTAAATACCAGACAGATGTCACCTTAAACCAGAAAAGTGTCACCTAAGTACCAGAAATCTGTCACACGAGACCAGCGAAAACCTATACCAGGCAACGGTTTCAGCGCCCTTAAAAACATATAAAAACAAGATAAAAACAATTACAAAGCAAAAATACCTGTGGATAAATAAGACACATAGTCCCTACCCTCCTACAATCCCTGTAGTCGCCCTCCCTACTGCGCGACATCCATGTCTTACTTAAAGCAGTCACATCCATGTGAGCTAATACATTTCCCTCAGCGGCCTATCGGGATACATGGTGCAGAATGGAAAAGCCGTGCGGCAAGTTCGGCAAAAGGATGTGAATATTGTGTCTTAAATGATGGAATAAAATTATAAAATTGTGAGGTTTTCTTGCTTAGGTCGTTCTAAAGTAGAAGGAAAATAGAACAGATTCATCTTTGATACTATCCTATAGATAAATGAGACAAATATTAGCGATCCTTCTACTAGTAGTAATTACAACCAGCACCACTGCGGAGGTCATCCGTGGGCATTCCTGGGATGACACGTTAGACCAAGTCAAACAGCGCGAAAGCGCCAAACCCACAGAGGAGATTACTCAGAAACAACGATTATTATTAAAATACGATACTGAACTACTTGGCAAAAACGTAACCCTTACCTATTTTTTCGATGTGGCTTGTAAACAGCTCAGACAAGTAAGCTATATATTTCCCGAGGAACTACCCAGGCAGATGTATCATTACATCACCGAAATTCTCAAAGAGAAATATGGTGAATCGCACCAAACATCCTTACTTAAGAACCGCTTTACGGACCACCACACCTGGACTACAGAGACAAATATAATCGTGGCATACAATAAGGACGGAAAGACACACATAGGATACTCTATATTAAAAACCGCCTCTTTTTGGCCGAAGGATTGTCCCGCCATAGATAAGATTAAACAGGACCTCAAAGACAAGCTTTAGCTAAAACCAGGCTGTTTAATCCTAAAGTAGGTAAAAGTAGGATAGAAACACCAAAATATGACTCTAAAGTAGAGTCTAAAGTAGATAAAAATAGATAAGGAACCGCCCTTCCCCCCTACCAAGGTCAGAGCTGGCCACCCCCCATAGGGTAGATACCTTATCACCATATAACTAATTGATTTATAAGTGGCTATATAGGTATGGAATGAAGGTCTAGGACAACCATTCTACTATACTCAGAATACCCCTAGAACGCCCTTATTTGGCCTGTACTGGACGATTGGAACAAGAAATATACGAATAAGAAAAAAACAAAAAATCCTCACTGGAGACCCCCTCACAGCCCCAGGGACGGTTCTGGCACCCACCATAATCCAAAGCTTAATAAAGAACCCCTTACGCCACCAACAACTAGCCACAGTTCGCCACCTAAAAGGAGAAGCTAAATTTGCCATTTTTCTATCATCATACTAGTATTACATATTAATACCATATCATACTAAGGATTTAAGCAATGGCAGTAATCCTAATTGGCGGAGAAAAGGGCGGTACTGGAAAGTCCACAATAGCTAGCAATTTATCCGTTTGGTTGGCCCACCGAGACAAGGATGTTTTGCTGGTAGATACGGACCCACAGGGATCGGTAACTAGCTGGCATGCCACACGTTCTGAACGAAAAGAATTGCCCACTGTTCATTGCGTACAGAAGACCGGGGATGTAGCCAGCGCAGTACAAGACTTATCTGGGCGCTACGATGAGGTGGTCATAGATGCAGGGGGAAGGGACAGTAAGGAACTGCGATCGGCAATGTTGGTTGCTACTCGTTTATATATCCCAATCAAAGCTAGCCAGTTTGATTTATGGACGATGCAACGCATGGACGAACTAATAGACCTGGCCCACACGTTCAATTCTGACTTGAAAGCCTTTGCAGTAATTTCCATGGCCCCCACCAACCCCATGATTAACGAAACACAAGAGGCTAAAGAGATGCTATCTGAGTTTGAACACCTGCAGTTAGCCAAGACGATTATTCGTGAGCGGAAAGCGTACCGTGATGCAGTAGTCGAAGGGCTAGGAGTAAGAGAGCTAACCAACCAGAAAGCGCGGGTAGAGATGGATTTCCTTGGCGCGGAGGTATACGGCAATGAGTAGATTTACAAAATCACCCGCAACAGTTCAAGACTTTATCGAAGGCGCTAACAAAACCGAAGAAGTAGAAAGAACAACAAGAACAACCCGAACACGATCTAGTGGTAAACCATGGGATGGGTTAGATAAAAAAGCAGCAAGCAAGAATGTATTTAATCTTAGGTTTAATGATTACTACTGGGCGATGTTGCGCCACTTAGCAGAGAAGTCGGACAAACCACTGCAACGGGTGGTTAAAGAAATTCTATTGCCTGAGTTAGAGAAGAGGGCGAAAGGCGGTTAGCGGACACAAAGCCGTTCTTCAGCCTCGGTTAAACCTTCAGGAGATTGATCACCATGCGTTTACTCAAACCTCTTATCGTTGCAGCATCATTTATCTCGATACCCACGGAAGCGGCACTAGTCACCGCTTCTTGCGATGACCCGAGCGGATACCATGTATATCATGGGCCCGAGCCGTCTCGTGGACCAGAGATTCATCATGAAGAAGGTCCCGCGAAGAAGTTTGGCAGCAAGCCGGCCTTTATTCTTGACGATAGAAGACCAAGTGAAATCATTGTCCTATGGGGATCCACTATCTCCCCACACCTCAGCCCCAAATTGATTGATGAACTAAATTTACGTGCCAAGGCCGAGACCGGTACGATCATTCGAAGAACCCCAAGTGAGGTAATAGCTATCCAAAAGTACGAAAACGGCGTGTATATGTATTCTCTGTACCTAAAGCTAGGCTATGGAATATTTACCAAACACTCGACGTGGACAAACGGCAAGGCTACGGCCTGGCTCTACTACGGCAGCTGCAGATTTAAAGAAGGTTAACAGAGCAACTCAACCGACAAGAGGGCACCACAGTGACAGCACAAGCAATAGGTTATATCCGCGTGTCTACGTCTGGACAGGTAGAGGAGGGCGTTAGTCTTGAAGCACAGCAAGCTAAGATTAATGCTTGGTGTATTGCTAACGATTACGAATTACTAGACGTATTTATTGATGCGGGGATCAGTGGTAAGAATTTAAACCGCAAAGGTTTGGTAGAAGCTATAGATATATTAGCGCCAGGCACTGCTATCGTGGTGTATTCCCTTAGTCGATTAACCCGCAGCACAAAGGACATGCTACACCTGGCCGAGGTAATAGAGGACAAGCAAGCCGACCTCGTATCTCTATCAGAAAAGATCGACACCACCAGTGCAGCGGGGCGGATGGTGTTTAGAATGCTAGCTGTATTGAATGAGTTTGAGAGAGATCAGATTAGCGAGAGAACTAAAACCGCACTGGCACACAAGAAAGCTAATGGAGAAAGAATCGGTACAGTTCCCTATGGATACCGACTTACTGAAGATGGTAAGACCCTGAATAAGGACGAGAATGAACAGACTGTCTTAACAAGAATGAAAAGGCTACGATCTAAAGGACACACTCTACAAGCCATTGCTGACCGATTGAATAAAGAAGGGGCCTATACTCGCCGAGGGACAGTGTGGCGTTACCAGTATATTCATAGTCTACTTAGGGCGGCATAAAGGAAACTATATTTTGTATCACTTACTATTTCGTTTGGGCAAAATTATGAGTTTTAAACCAAGGGGTAAACGATGAAAACTTTAAGTTCACTGATTATCGTATTCATGTTGCTGGCGTCGAGCGTTGCCTATGGACAAGAAAGCGCTGATGGGAATATGTTGCTCAAGCGTTGTAATAGTGCGGTAAGACTCTCGGACGAACAGAGCTCAAAGAATTTCAACTTTACGCAATCCCTCAACGCGGGAGTGTGCCTGGGTAAATTAGAGGGCATGAGGACAATGAACATGCTTTATAGAACTACTTTTTTGGAGGGCTCGGACCAGACGCGTTTCTGGTGTTTGCCGGGTAACATTAGTATCAGTAACAGCCAAGCTGCACGTATTGTCGTTAAGTATTTGAATGACCACCCTGAAAAGCTACATGACGAAGGTTGGGAATTGGCCGTCATCGCTTTCAACGAAGCATTCCCCTGTAAGTAACCCACGCCACTCGAACAGGAGCGAACAACGAGAACAATGTTATACGGATTACAACTCATCCTGTTTTGTTTTGCAGTGATAAATCACGCGACTGCTAGTGAAAAACCAGATTATGCCGAGGCATTAATTAGGGCCGCAGAACAGGGGGACGCCAACGCACAATACAATCTTGGATTTATGTACGGCAACGGTAGAGGTGTACCGGAAGATAATGTCGAAGCGGCTAGGTGGTTCAGAAAGGCCGCAGAACAGGGCGTTGGCAACGCACAATACAATCTTGGACTTATGTACACCCAGGGTCGAGGTGTACCAAAAGACGATATCGAAGCGGTTAAGTGGTTCAGAAAGGGAGCAGAACGGGGATATTCCGAAGCACAACACAGTCTTGGAGTAATGTACGCCCAGGGTCGAGGTGTACCAAAAGACGATATCGAAGCGGTTAAGTGGTTCAGAAAGGGAGCAGAGCAGGGGGATGCCGACGCACAACACAGTCTTGGAGTAATGTACGACAACGGTGAAGGAGTGTCAGAAGACGATGCTGAAGCAGTAAAGTGGTATAGAAAGGCAGCGGAACAGGAGTATCAATACAATCTTGGAGCAATGTACGACAAGGTGCGAATGCCAAGGAGAATAAGAACAAACTCCGAAAACGAATGACTCCATCACAAATTACCGAAGCCCAAGAACTATCTAGGTCGTTTAAGCCTATTAAAACACCGAAGTAGTCTTTAATCTGTACATGATTTTTCATACAACCGAACGGTTACATGAAAAATATGATAGGAATTGATCAGGGTTTAAGCCACAAGCAATCATCAGTTGCAATTAACGCCACCAAAACCGTTAGAGGTACACTGCTTCCCCTGGTTCTTACCTGTTCCGCTGAGTCCACCGAAACCATTTGATTGCCAGCCAGCACCCTGGTTCTTACCTGTTCCGCTATATCCACCGAAACCATTTGATTGCCAGCCGCTTTGGGCTATCGCGGCCATTGGAATAGCAATAAGGACAGCACTAATTAATTTCCCGATTTTACTTTTCATTATGGCACCTTCTATAATTTTCGTAGATATTTACCTTAGCTTTTGAAGGTTAAAGGATGTGTTGATTTATATCAACCTCAACGCGATCTGTGGCTGTTCTGCGGCCTGAAAATTTAACAAAATCTGATAATGCCTATCCGATCAAATATAGATTGTTACACTTGAAAATATAGCATTTCATAGCATCACTGATAAATCTTCAAACAAGGAATCTATTATTCTGTATATATTGGATGGGGCGGGGGGTCAAAGTGCCCCCTTCTGTATATCTGTATGGACCCATCCTCCTACACTCACCAAAAAACAAAAGAGTCTTTAATAATATTTTTTAATCAGTTCATCGGCCAACAACGTTCTTATGCTTTATTTCCCCTAGTTGCTCTTTGCTGACATTTTGGGGTTATACAGAAACAGATTCCTCTGTGATTCGACGAATTTTGGCAAAAAAAAGAGCGGGCTTATAAGGCCCGCCCCAATCATCGAGGAGATGTAAATTTTTCGTTTGTCTAGGTTTGCTTATCTTCTAAGCTTGGCACGCTTATCTCTTATGACGTTTGTTGTTGCTTCGCTTGGCACGCTTAGCATTCTTGGCAAGTTTCTCGGCCTGACGACGTTTCTTTGCATTAGCACGTTTCTCTTTCTTAGCAAGTTTCTTGGCACGTTTCTCTTTCTTAGCAAGTTTCTTGGCCTGACGATGTTTCTTTTCACTGGCACGTTTCTCAGCCTTGCGAAGTTTCTTTTCATCGGATTTAGATACTTTCTTAGTCGGAGTTAAGACGGGCTTAGAAACTAAGCTGTTGTTAACGCTGGTTTTCTGTACTGGCGTTGTAAAGGGTTGGGATACTTTCTTGCTCGGGGTAACGATGGGCCTGAAAACCAGGCTGCTACGACCACCGTTTAACATGCCCGGATTTACCTTTGGGGTGGGCTGTTTCGTATATTGCTTAGGTGAAGCTTTGCCAACGTTACCGCTAGGCAGCATACCAGGAGTCGCTTTTATGAACGGGGCGCCCGTGAAAGGCTCGGAATCTCCGCCTCTACCTACATACCCGCCGCCATTACCGCCCATCCCCAAGTGCTTACCAACAAATTTCACAGGAGCGGTTACGACACCAACTAAATCGCCAAAGAATCCGGCTTGCGCTACTGGACTTAAGGTAACGGAGAGAGCGATAGCAGTTGATACTAAAGTTTGGGTGATCGCTGATTTTTGAATCTGAGTTTTCATGTTGTTTCTCCTCTATATTTCGTTTATTTATGTATGGATAAAGATTTGTGCTTCTGAAGAGGAAAACGCAGCAGATTCAAAAAAGTTTGGATTCGTGGACAAATATTCTGGGCGAGTGCTGCAGAAAGACTTGTTGCTGCCGTATTTAGGGGGCGTTCAGCTAAATAAAGAAGAAATTACCCCAAATACCCCCATATTTTACCTGGCAGTCCAATTACCCCCGATTCCCCAATTCCATGCACGGTAGGGCGATATTTTGCAAAGAATGGCTTAACCACGCGGGTCTGCGAGGGGTTGACAGTTTAGAGAAAAAACACCATAACCAATTGATTTATAAGGGTTTTTACTAATTACCAAATAAATGACCCGTTTTGCGTCTGTTAGAAAGTAATATTCCGAACCAGTTTTGCCATTGATTGGCCTATAGTGACCGGAAGGTGAGGCAAGATAGGATCTATAGCAATGTAGAAAAAGTGTTTCAGCAGTAGAGACACAAACCACAAGGCCAACAGTGCCAAAAAGGAACAGTAATAGTGGCGAGAGATGATTATGTACTGGAGGCTTTTATCAGGGCATTGCGCAAAAAAGTTTCTGGGTTCAAGCGGGAACCGGATCCGACACAACACTACTTCGCCAAACTGATATGGGAGAGTGGCTTAAAACACCGGGAGCATAAAACCTTTGGCGATGATTATATGACCATCGGGTATCAGGAGCTGTACGGAAAATTTGGGAGGAATAAATTCGAGGAGACTAACGATAGACTTGGAATATTCGAAGTCACGCCAACTTGGTCAAAGAAAAAAAAGTACACCAAGGGCTACCGACTAACCGACAAGATCAAGGGCATCAAAAGCACTTTCCTGAACGGAAATATTCGGCGTATAGATAAGCTGGTCGGGGGTGATGGTAAGCATATACGGACCCCCCCCAAAGCAGTGGCTTCCAAGGATATGAAGGGGATCACCGCAAGCAGGTGGAGGAATACGAAATTTAAAAGCAATGTTCCTGTAGATATACCGACACTCAAGCTGCTAAGAAAGGGATTCAAAGCAATCAGGAAAGACATGGATGCCGGGCACTGGAACCTCAACTTGTTCTATACGGATGAAACGCCGGAAAAAGTAGACCGCTGCCTGGAGGTTATCGCGCAGGTGTTAAGAATGGCCCATACAGATGCTGCTGGCTTTGGTTATGTCATACACCGCTACGTGGAATCCGATGCAGGACGACTGTATGCCAAGAATATCAACTTGCAGACCACACCCAGGGTAGTCAAGCAGGCGGCATTACATGGGCTTTGGGAATATGACTTTTCAAATTGCCATTACGCCATCTTTCACCAGCTTGCAGAACAGGCCGGCGTGAAGTGTCCGAACATCCAGCATTATCTGGCGCACAAATCAGAGGTAAGGCGTCAGATAGCGAGAGAGGTACAAATCATAAATGACGATGCAAAGGTTTGCCTGATTGCCATTATGTATGGAGCCATGGAGTCGCTATGGCATGAGAGCGCGATCCCGGAGACTATAGGCAGCGGCAATGCCAAGCGGTTATACCAGCACCACCTGTTTAAGGGTCTGATGAGTGAGATAAACATAGGTAGGGAAGCCATTCTCAAGTGGTGGCCCGGTAAAGGGCGAACTGCCTATAAGAATGCAATGGACAAGTACATCGGGAAGAAAGAAAGCCAAAAAAAAATACTGGCGCACCTAATCCAAGGCATTGAGGCCAAGATGCTGAACATCGTTATGCACCTCTACCCCGATAAGCTATTGCTTCTGCAGCATGATGGATTTGCTACCTCTATACGTCTGGATAGAGGGCAGATAAGCAGTCAGATTAAGAAGGAAACAGGCTTTGATATGCAGCTCTCTGAGGATCATATTCAGGTATGCCCAGAATTGAATTTTCCAAAACGCGAAATAGTGTAAGTTATTGAATAAAAAGACTAAAAACCCACTTTTACCCCTTCTTTGTTAGTTAATAGCTTCTTGCTCCCTGCCCGTCTGCTTGCTCCTATTCCCATAAATATGATTTAACGCACGAGATATCACCAAAGACGCACGAGATATCACCAAAAAAGGCAAAAAAACCACGGCAAAACCCCCGCGCAAAAATCTGGCCATCCTCCAAAAAAAACGCGCAAACACCAACAGCACGTTATAAATAAAGTTGCTTGATGTACAGGAAAATACAGGGCTTAGTAACTAGCGTGGACGATCCTGGGACTACGGCTTGTTTGCCATACCTTGTAGATAATATTCTTCGTAAGACAAAGGTTTCTCACCCTTTAGGAGCCACTGAATCTGCTTCCCCACAAACGAAGCTACCGCACTTGCTGGGCCAGGAATTACCCGAGGAGTCCTCAGCTGCGTATAAGAGGTCATAGCAAGAACCTCCCCGCCTTTATTCAGAAGTTTCGCCCCCATCGATGAGACATAGCGACCGGATGCAGCATAACCTCCTGCTGCAGCATAACCTCCTACTACGTCGTTTCCACCCACAGCAACCCCTGATGCAGAACTCATAGAGTCGCTTATGTGAGTAACAGTCACCTCAATGACAATATCGACAACCGCCCTATCACCTAAAATCCGAACCCCGGTAGGGAGAATCCGCCCCTCGATTGCGTCTTTAATTGCGGATGCTTTAGCAGCACTGCAGTCACATTTTACGCCTACAATCCTGACAGAATTTGCGTCTTGGATTTCCTCCTTGGCAGTAGGTCGTATCGTCACAGTATCAGTTACAGCACCCTCAAGAAAAGAGGTAGTAGCGCAGCCAATCACCGTTAAAGCTATAAGTATAGGACCTAGTAACTTTTTCATACCAAAATTGTAGCACCTCAATTACAAAGGAATTTGCTTCTGTGGGTTCTCTGAGAACCAGAATTCCAAAGCAGTAACCTGACGACCTGTTTTTTTAATCGGCCTCCATTCTTCCACTAGTATCTCCGTTCGGGCATTGATCTCTTTTACCGATGGTTCGATTACTCGGCGTTTCAGATCAACAAACCGACTGTACTTGCTATCGACCTGCAGCATGTCTCTAAATTTATCGAGTTCTAGATGTCTGAACCCAGTGTCTTTAAACTGGATGAGCAGCTCGTATAGACGGATCGCATAGGCAGAGCGAACACGACTGACCACCTCTAGACGGTAAGATGTAAATTGCTTAGCGAGGCGGTGAAGGTAAGGGTTGATCGAGGGATTAAACGAGGCTTCGATGTACCCTGCCCCATCGTGATACAAACATCTATCCATCCAGTTTATCCACTCTCTTATTTTAACCTTCGGATCATTCGTTTTAACCTGCCTTCCCATCAACCCCTTTGCGGCCTTATCCAGTTGTCCATAGGCACTCTTTCTATCTAACCCATACAAGTCAGCATACTCTATGGCGCTTACCTTGAATGACTCT
>JABUBK010000366.1_pt1 | contig 10803 bp, 13 predicted proteins | sample 7332671 | NCBI WGS metagenome assembly JABUBK01 (sample SAMN07256342, study PRJNA390944) | subsurface metagenome | isolation source: Methane hydrate marine sediment | place: Pacific Ocean: Eastern North Pacific, ODP site 1244 | collected 2002
AGCTCGCCTGCTCCCACCGCTCCATCGGTATGGGTTAGCTCAACGGGTATCCTGACATCGCCCATCTCCACATCTGCGTAGGCGTCCATGGCTGGGTCGGTCTCGCCCAAGGTATAAACTAGGCTGCCTATGGTGTTCGGCTTAAATCCTAGTGAAAAGGCACGGGCGGTCGGCACCACATTAGTCTCGTTTTTATCTAGGGGGTCTTTGCCTATTTGCTTAATACCCTTCAAGGGGGTTAGTGGTAAGGTTAGACCTTTGGTGGCTGCCTTCTGCCATCTACTCACTAGAAGGTTAAAGCCACTCATGACCAGCCCGGTGGCAAGGTAGCTGTAGCATAGCCTCATCAATGAGCAGTAAACATGCCACGCCGTTACGGAATTGGTGAAGCTGCTCCTGACTGCTAACTGCATGGTGGTCTTAGGGTTAGCGGGTATGACATACTTACGCCTGTATTGGCGTCCCTTCCACTTGGCAAATACGCCGGCTTTGCCTGCCTGCCCGCTATACACATCGCCAAAGATATTGATAATCTTTACCATTGTTTCTTTGTCTCCTTATCTCTAAAATACTCGCTATTTCACGCCATAGCTGGTTCTAGCTCCGTTTTTCAGGGATATACCCTGTATTGGCTCAGCCCATAATTACTCCTTCCCTAAAGGTGGTGGTGAAGGGGCTAAACCAGCAAGGTAACTCAAAAACACCGACCCTACGGGTCGGTGTTTTTTATCTAATCGTAGTGAACCACCCCGCTTCCACTCCACCCCTACAGGCAAATTTTTTTTAGGGGTGGGGCTTCGTTTAGTCCCTAATAATAAAGGCTAGACCACGCTAAAATGAAATGTCAAGAGCAGAGCGATTGACCATAGGGCGTTCTCCGAGTCTGGCTCTCGGTGTGCCATTGATTTTTAGGCGGTTATTTTGCGGTGTGCCAAGGGGTTAGGCGGTGATGGGTACCGGGTCTCGTAACCTTACCCTGACTGTCCAGATTGCCTTCCAGAAGTATTGAGCGGGTGCGAATATGAGCTTCGGGGCGTCTTTGGCAAATAGGCACTCGGCGTGCTCGGTGATGTATCTGACTAGAATGAGGACAAGTCTATCTAGGCGGTAGGCATTGGAGATTTGAAGATGGTTTAGGTAGCGGTTATCCCTCTGGATAAGCCCGTCCTGCTCCATGTCGACAATAGTTCTCCAAAAGGTTCGTTTTGAGCAATAGGCGTCCTCGGCGATATGCTTCGCCTTCGGGTAGACCTTGCCGTAGTAGGCATATAGCCTGACTAGCTCTAGGATTACACTCCTTCGCCAAGTGGGAAAGCCCAGCATAACTAGGCAGTCTACAATGAGCCTGTGTCGTTTAATCAAAACGCCGGCGGTAAGTATTCGTCTTTGAGGTGGCACACCGTAAGTCAAGCGTGCTAACAGTAGTTCTTTATTAGCTAGGGTCTTATTATTAAGAGTATCAGGAGAAGATTTACGCTGTGCCACTTTTTCGGCGGTTGTGGTGGTCATTTTGTTGCCTCCTTGAAAAAAGATGGTCGCTTATGGTATAAATGGTAACGGCGGAGCCGGACAAAGTCAACTCCGCCGTGTAATAATAAGGGGCTAGGGCAAGTGGTGGTGCTCTAGCTCTCTTATTGCCTCGTCCATCGGACACCACTTCAAGCGTAGGTTATAGTCGTCTCTCTTTAGTTCCTGCCCGACAAAGTCGCATAGGTGGGCTTCGGCTGCCTGTCTCCACCATTCTCTTAGGTCGGGGCTTTCGGGTCGGCACGGGCACTCCTTGTCGGGTGGCTTTCGGCACTCGGCATACTGATATAGGCATACCTCGCAAGGGATTTTGACCTTTAGCGGTGGGTCTCCTGCTTTGCTGTGTCCCCTCTGCTCCTTAACCTCGGTAACAAAGCAGTCGCCAATCTGCCATCCTGCTAGGCTACAGGCGTCTTGGGCGTTGGTGGCTACGCTATAGTGCCTTTCTCCCGTATTCCGATTATGAAGCTCGTAGATTTTAAGCTGTTGGTCTCCGTTATTTCTCATGCTCTCTCCTTTTGGTCTGGCTAGGTAGCCTAAAGGACTCTTTCCTGCCCGGCTGCCTCTGTAATTCGCCAACAAGCGTTAGGGCTTCAATGCTTAGTCTATCAGCCTCATCCAGTTTATCAGGGTCGGTGTGAAGAAAATCCTCTCCCTCACGGGATTTGATTTCAATAGCTTCGTCTATCTCCATTTACTTCTCCTTCCATGAGTCGTTTAGCCTCTCTAGGTAGGCTATGGTTGCTCTGACTGTTTCCTTCCAGTCTCGGCTAGTGATGGGTGGGTGCTCTAGTAGCCTGTCTTTCCAGTATTGAATTAGCTCCTCTAGGTCTGTTGCCATATTTTCCCCTTACTCAATTTTTTCTAGTAGCTCGGTGATGCGGTCTTGGACTTCCTCTTTCTCGGTCTCTATTATGGCGGTGTCCTGAGTCCACTGGTCTTGGTCAATTAGCGTCCAGATAGCGTCCTTGACTATCCGCTCAAACTCGTCAGGGGGTAGGGCGTCAAGCTCTACTGCCTCGCTGCCGTAGCTGGCAACAAATCGTTCGTAGCGTGGGTCTGCGGTCTTAGCGGGCATTGGTGGCAATCCTAGCGTCTGGACTTGGTTTTGTGTTAGGGCAATCTTTATAAGCTGAAAGCCCTCGGCGCCGTATCGGGTTAGCCTATGCTCTAGGTCTCTTACCATGTCCTCGCCTGACGGGTCAAAATCGGTTAGCTGTAAGACTGTAGCGTTGCCAAAGGCTCGTATTGACTGGGCTGCCTCGTAGACGGCGGTAAAGCTAGAGTAGCCTCTGGCTGCGTAGGTTCGCACTCGGTAGCGGTCGGCGATGCTGGACACGGGGGTAAATAGGGCGTCCTTCTCTAGCCAAATAATAGGGGTTCTTTCTTGGTTATCCCATATTCGCTTGGTGTAGCCTTCGGGTGCGTCCTTCAATTCGGCTAGTAGGGTGTCAAGGTAGTCCTGCGGGCTTTCATAGCCACTATCACCGCCTTGGTAGCTTCTTACTCGGTCGTCAAAGCATAGTGGGTCAATTATGGCTTCTTCTCTAGCTTGGACTGTGGCTCGGCTCAGGCTCTTATAGGTGGTCTCGGTGTTGGGTATGAGGATGGCTGCCACTAACCGGTAGAATACCTGTCGCAAGGTAGGGCGGTATGAGTAGCTGTCTAGTAGCTCGCTGACCTTGGGGATGATGACGCCACGCCAGTCAATCCTGTCTTTCACGGCTTTGTTTCACCTCCTTTCTTTGTAGACTTATCCTCATTGTCTCACAATGCGGTCTAGTCGGCTATCACTCAAAGGGGTGATTTTAACATCATCCTTACGGGTGATGTTATACTCTGGGGTATGAGTGAAAAGGTATGGCTCAGGATTATTAAGGCATGCTCAACTATGGTCGCTATGGTGTTGGTCTGGCGGTTGGTTGATACGGCTCTGAGGGTCGGCATCGATGGGGTGCTGTTCTTTGGTGGTATCGCTGCTATTGCTGGTCTAGGCGGTTATGAGGTTCGCTGGCTTATAGACGCTGTGCGGTCAAAAAGCTCGTCAACTAAGAAGTAGTGGGGGGTCGGTGGTTTAGGGCATGCTAAAAGAGTATTCTACGCCTGCGATGGTAGTAAAGTTTAGCTCGTCCCCTGAGAATACATCGACTCCTACCTGACCGGTAAGGTATCCTTCGTCAAGGTTACTCAGGGCTGTCCAACTTGCTAGTAGGTTGCCGTCTCTCCTGTGCTCTCCGTTAAGTAACGCTGGGTGCTTGACATGGAGTAGACCGGGGCTTGGTGCTTCAAAGTTGCTCCACTCAATCATATTATCTGTTTCACTCTCAAAGCTGGCTTTAATCCAAGCTATACTCAAAGCAACTTCCGACACCATAGTTAGAGACTCTAAGCCTTGTAAGGGATAGTCGCTACCTGAAGCTCTAAACTTCCCTAAGCGGGTTGACTCGGCAAGTTTATAGAGACTATCAACGGCTATCGGTGTCCCTACTTCCTCTTTGTCCAGAAAAGCGTGAAGAAGCGTGCCGTCATAGACTAAGCCAGCACGCATCCAAACCCCGGCAGCCAACACATCGTCAACATCGATACTCTTGATAGTACCGATGGAGTCGCCGACTGCACATGTTAGCTTCTTCAAGTCCACACGAATATAGTAACAATATATACCAGCAGCCACGGGGACTCTGGCTATTAGAGTATCAAGGGCGGTTATCGTATCCTTATTAAACCATGAGAAAACACTCAGGAGTGAAGGGTTAAGTTTGGCATCGGTTCCTAAGTCTATGAAGTCAACAACGCCGTTATAGTCCTGAACTCCACCCATTATCTCAGGCGTAGTTTCAAAGGGGTGGTCGGCTGCCTGCTTTGTGCCATCATTATTATATTGAGAGCTATCTCTGATATGCTGGTTATCGGGGTCGTCCCTCATGTGGCTGACAAAGACATAATCGTTTCCCCAAACGGTCTCGGCTGGCGTTGAGTTGGGGTCTCCCACAAAGGTATTATTATCGGGTTGGGTTTTGTCGTAGTAAAGGTAAAGGGTTGTATCGGTACCACTAGATAGGTGAGGGACTTTTACCCAAAGCCAAGCCTGCTCATTGGCATCGTCCCACTCCTCTATTTCAACATAACATTGAGTTACGCCATTTGAGGTGGTAACGGCTATCTTCTTGCGGTTGGCGTTACTGCCAAGCTCGTCAAAGACGGGGGTTAAATCCTTGCTATTGCGACCTACGGAAGCGCCAAGGCGGATTAAAAGAGGGAAGTTGGTCAAGGTGTCGTCAACTAGGGTGTGTGGGATAATGAGCTTAACCCGGTGCTTCCACTTTGGTAAACCTCTTACTACTGGGAACAGTGGGGGTGTCGTGATGATGTCAAATTTTACATGCTCTAGGTAGAGCTTTAGGGCGAACCTACTCCAAGGTAGGGGTATCTGATAGTCGTCAACTACCCAGTTGGCGATACAATAGCCGTCTAGGTATCTCCTGTTGGCTAGGGATAGGGCTTTTCTCCAAGCTAGTGCCTCTCGGTATAGCTGTCGGTGCTCCAACTGCTTCTCGCTGGCTATAGCTCGCTTGGGCTGTCTCGTTCTCCTGATTTGCTGACCATACTTACCTTGGTAGACGGCTTCCCCTTGAACTCCCTTCTTGACCTCTCCTAGCACATTGCGTATCTTTACCATTAGCCCACCTCAATATGTAGTGGTTATAGCAGCTCCTCATTATACTATATATGGTGGTTAGTAGCCTAAGTCGGACTTTCTCCTCTTAAACTCAATTACCCCGTGCTCTCTGGTAGTGGTATCTACTCGGTAAACCTTCTCGTTATACAGCCACTCTAGTATCCATCCCTGCCACAATTCAAGCTGTAATATGTCCTCTGGCTTGGCAACCTCAAAACCTGCGGGTGGGTAGGCATAGACTACAAAGTAGTCCCTCATTCCACCTATGACCTTGACTTCAATACTTCTCGTATGCTCAAAGTCGTGGTAGCCTTTATCTGGATTTACCCTGTCCATATAGTCAAGCCTGTAGGTCTCTGTATAGACCTTGACCTCGTCAGTAGACGGGTATTCTGGCTTTTCTTTATAGCTGACTGGTTTTTGTAGCTTCATTTTAGCGTGGTCTAGCCTTTATTATACCCGTTTCTATTCTGGGGGTAAAAAAAATTTGCCTGTAGGGGTGGAGTGGAAGCGGGGTGGTTCACTACGATTAGATAAAAAACACCGACCCGTAGGGTCGGTGTTTTTGAGTTACCTTGCTGGTTTAGCTTTGGGGGGGTTCTTCCCCCCTAAAGCTAAAGAGGACTACTACGGCTCGTTTAGCTCCTTTGGTGGGATTTGGCAAATGGTTTGCGGTGCGGTCTTGTCGTCAATTCTGACCGGCTAGGCGTAGCCTACCTAGTGGGTCTGGGGATGTCCCTGATCGCGACAAGCCCGATAGGTTTTGTCGCAGGGACAAAGCCCTAGAATGAAATTTTAGGGCTTTTGGTGGGGGTTTATGATAGACACCATCACAACTGAGCCGTTTACGGCTCCGGTGTGGTGTCTAAGGCGTCTTGTGGCGACTCTGGCGGGGTGTCGTGGGTGGTTTGGTGGGGTGTGGTGGAGGGGTAACTGCGAAAGGCTTGCCTAGCGCTCTGGCAGCCCTGATGCAGTTGGGGTCGCCACAAGTCGGCTGTCTGACTCCTTTGCGCTGGTGATAGCTCCGACCGCAGTAGGGGCAGATTGTGGGGGGCGGTGGATTTAGTCCAGCCTTCCTGCTAGTTCCTCGTTGGTCTCCCATACTCCCTGACATGTTAGCTCTCCTTTCGCTTCGCATAATTCCTTGGCTGTTTCATAGAAACAGACGGCGGCTAGGTGGTAGTCCTCAAAGCAATGAACTAGGGTGATTAACCAGTCGGGGATGGCATCGATGAGGGCTGCCTCTATGGGTAGGTAAGTGGCTAGGGTTCTGAGGTCTCTCATACAGGCATATTGAGGTAAGCCTGATAGGTCAATAAACAAGGCTAAGCTCGTTCCACCTATGAAGTTTCTCCTCATACTCTCTAGGCTCATAGCTGCTCCAATTATCCATCCTGGCGACCTGAACATCATGGGCGATAAAATCCTTCCTCGTTTTGAATTGTTTTCGGTTTGTCTCGTTTAGCAAGCCTAGTCCTTGGGACCGGGGCTTGCGGTCTAGCCGTCTTTAACTTGTGTCTGCGTCTAGGCTCGGCTAGAATTTTACTCATGTCCTGCCTGCTAGGGTTAGGTCTTTATAGACCTCAATGTTGGCTTTAGTGGCGGTGATGAAGTCCTCAAAGCAGAACTTTGAGTACAGGGCTATCCATCCCGCATACTCGTTATACTCAATGAGGTGTGGAACAAGCGTGTATTCAAGTAGGTTAATGCCTCGGTAGGCTGCCTTGTTGTTTTTCTGCCTGATAGCCAAAAATACGCCTAAAGAGGCTGACTGGATGGCTTCTTCCTCAATAAACTGGACGAAGGTTATCGTCTCCATGAGGTTGGCTACCCCTTCAAGGGCTGCAATTATCCAAGACATCGGCTGCTCCTTTCCTACATATTGTGGCACCGGCGGACAGATCCGCTTTTCTCTGCCACAATATGTGGTATTTTATCGTTTTGCCATTCTCTCAATGTGCTCCATAGCCTTGTTTATTTCGGTCTCTAGGTGCTCTAAAAAATCGTCCGTCTTGGTGGTCTTATAAGGGCATCTTGGGCATTGGTAGCCGTCCTTGGTAGTCCAAGCGTCCAGCATGGCTTGGGTGGCAAGCCTGTCCTGTTCCTGCTGGCTACCTCTAACTAGCTTGACTCTAGCAAGTTGTATTACGGGTGGGTGATTAGCTGGGTGGGGGGTTGGCGGTGGCTCAGGGGTTTTGACGCTTTCTGCCCGCTTTCTAGCTGCCTCGGCAAGTGCCTTATCCTTGTCCTCTTTCCTCATTTTGCTACCTCGCAAGGCTTGGTCTCTGTTTTCTCTTTCGCTCCGGAGAAAACAGACGCTCTGCAATCAAATTCTAGGTATGGTGAAGCCTTTTCCCATGCTCTACGACCTCTGCCTGCTCAGATAATTGGTTACATTTGTGAACAATTATTCTTCGTCCTCGTATCCATCATAGCAGTCAATGGTAACTCGGTCGGCAAGGTTTATCATATGTAGGATGGTCGCCATTTCTTCCATCCCGCCTCTAGGCACAAGGACTGCTAGGTTATCGCAATGTTGGCTCAACTCGGTTAGTTGGGTAGCCGTCCTGTCAAGCCCGATTTCTCGGTGGGTCTTTAGCTCGCACTCGTATAGCTTGCCTCTATGCTCGTAGACAAGGTCAAGGATGGCTTTGCCTCGTTTAAGGTCGAGCGTTTTGTCAAGCCCCGGTAGGTTTAGGTGGGCTACATTATACTTGACTATGCCTCTCTTTCGTAGGTTCTGAACATAGCCGAATAAAGCTCTGCTGTGCTGGCTCTCCCTTACATCTTCGTGAAGCTCAAAGGTTATTTTCCGACCGCTCTCTTCAATGTAGACTACTCCGTAGGGTGTGCTGACGGCGTAGGTGTCGCCTCTCCTGCCTCGCTGGTTGAACTTAATCTCGTTATAGGTCAATCAATTACCTCGGGGTAAATGATAGCGTTATGGCGGGTGATTTGTCAATCTAGGTTGTCGCTAGGCATACACCGGTTTAAGGGTGGGGTGAATGACGCATAGCCGGTCATTGGGGGGCGTAGTATTCCACTTCGGCAAATACCTGCGTGCACCATCCCCGGCTATACCATCCTACGCCGAGGTATGTCCTGAGTGATATTCCTATCTGAAGGTCGGCTATCTCCTCTAATGTCCAGTAGTCGTTGGTGGCTGGGTTCTTGTCAAACCCCCAAGTGCGCCACTGCCAAGCCTCAAAGGAAGTGAAAGAGGTAGTGTCAATGAAGGTCTGCCCGTGGGTTCTGATGGCTATTCGGGCTATGTTACAATACCACATACCGCTTTCCCTCTTGATGACGGCACGAATAGTTACCTTCTTAGGGTCGTAGACCCCTGCGGTCGGGTTTCGGATATTATAGAGGTCGGTTTTCCACATTCGGTAAAGCTCATAGATGGCGGTTGCGTCTCCGTCTGCCACTTCCTCGTCAACATTCTTCCAATGGTCGGGGCACGGCTCGCCTATCTGGTTGCTTATCTGGCATTGATAGCCTGCACCGCTCGGTCGCAATATCTCGCTGGCTATGGTGGGTCTTAACGATAGTTTATGGTAGTGATAGCGCATAAGCTCTTTTTGAGTTAGGTAGGTGGTCTCTGGGTCTTGCGGGTCGTAGTAGATATAGTCGGCACCAACAGGGTGGTAAAGGGGTCGGTTTCTAGGGACTTCTGGGAATAGCCAGTATGCGGGTGAAAGTAGCCTACGGGTTGTCTCCTTCCATTCGCCGTTCTCTAGGTAGTAAAGCCACAAATCGCCTTCAACGGGATTAAGGTCGGGGTCGGTTAATACGATACAGATTTGTAGGTATGAGGGTATCTGTCTTTGGGTTTCGTTTAGGGCGTGAATGTCCTTCGCTATAAATAGTGTTCGTCCTTGAAGGACTTTCGTATCCGACTTGCTGTGTCCTCTGACAAAGGGGACTTCTTCAACCACATATCTAAGTCCCTGCTTTTGTATCGGGGTCAGGTGGCTATAATGAGTTGAAGCCAAGCCAAAGTTTAGCCTCTGTTGCCTGACCTTTCGGCTATTCGGGTGAAGGTAATCGGTAGGCTCGCCTACTTTTCTCCTGATTATAATAACATCCCCGCTGGGTAGGTCGTCTCTATAGAAGCCGTAGTGGGCGTCTTGTGGTCTATATTGTCCTATATTTACTCTTACCATAATAAATATCAGCAAACCGAAGGCTTGGGTGATTGAGCGTAGCTCAATTAGCTTTGCTGGATAACCCCCGCCCCGGCATAGCTAGGGCGGGGGTTCAAACAGCGTTACTAAATAGTAGGGGTTAGCTCAATGAACTCGTGCTTGGTGGTAAGCAAGCAGCTCTGGGCTGCTCTGATGATGCTGACATAGAGCCCGGCTGAAAGCACGAAGTCGTAGGTCTCGTCCTCAACAGTCTGAGCGATTAGGATATGCCCGTTGGCGTCTGAATACCTACGCCAAGTAACAAAGCTGGTATCCACCTTGGTAACTTCCAGCTTGGCGTCCTCAATGGCTGTGTAGGTCTCGTAGTCTACCTGTGAGGATGCCGAGGTTGCCTCGGTGAGGTCGTAGTAAATCTTACCGAGGACATTATCTATTTCCAGACTCTCTAGCTGGGTAAAGGTGTGCTCTGCGGGTGAAACATCCTCAATCTCAATAACTACTGAGCCGAAGTCTACGGGGTAGTAGGCGGTTCTGATGGCTAGAGCGATTGTGGCTTTGGCTGGTATTGTGCTACCAGATGTCGGGATGACATACAATTCTTCCCTCGTGATGGTTCTCCCGCCTGCGGTGTATGATATGAGCAGTTTATCGCCTTCGTCTAGAAGCTCGCCTGCTCCCACCGCTCCATCGGTATGGGTTAGCTCAACGGGTATCCTGACATCGCCCATCTCCACATCTGCGTAGGCGTCCATGGCTGGGTCGGTCTCGCCCAAGGTATAAACTAGGCTGCCTATGGTGTTCGGCTTAAATCCTAGTGAAAAGGCACGGGCGGTCGGCACCACATTAGTCTCGTTTTTATCTAGGGGGTCTTTGCCTATTTGCTTAATACCCTTCAAGGGGGTTAGTGGTAAGGTTAGACCTTTGGTGGCTGCCTTCTGCCATCTACTCACTAGAAGGTTAAAGCCACTCATGACCAGCCCGGTGGCAAGGTAGCTGTAGCATAGCCTCATCAATGAGCAGTAAACATGCCACGCCGTTACGGAATTGGTGAAGCTGCTCCTGACTGCTAACTGCATGGTGGTCTTAGGGTTAGCGGGTATGACATACTTACGCCTGTATTGGCGTCCCTTCCACTTGGCAAATACGCCGGCTTTGCCTGCCTGCCCGCTATACACATCGCCAAAGATATTGATAATCTTTACCATTGTTTCTTTGTCTCCTTATCTCTAAAATACTCGCTATTTCACGCCATAGCTGGTTCTAGCTCCGTTTTTCAGGGATATACCCTGTATTGGCTCAGCCCATAATTACTCCTTCCCTAAAGGTGGTGGTGAAGGGGCTAAACCAGCAAGGTAACTCAAAAACACCGACCCTACGGGTCGGTGTTTTTTATCTAATCGTAGTGAACCACCCCGCTTCCACTCCACCCCTACAGGCAAATTTTTTTTA
>JABUBK010000367.1_pt1 | contig 10792 bp, 8 predicted proteins | sample 7332671 | NCBI WGS metagenome assembly JABUBK01 (sample SAMN07256342, study PRJNA390944) | subsurface metagenome | isolation source: Methane hydrate marine sediment | place: Pacific Ocean: Eastern North Pacific, ODP site 1244 | collected 2002
CACTCACCACCACTCCCCGACCGGAAAGAACATATACCTCGTGCTCCCAGGGGTGCTCATGAGATGGGGTGGAGCTACCGGGTTCAACATCAATGCCTACATACACTTTCTCTGTCGCCATTGGTTTCTCCTCCTTTATGTCCCTTCCTTGCATGATGCGGGCTTATCTGGCCCAGACAACTGTTCGGGCTCTTTGAAGATGGGGACGCGGCGACCCCGGCTCTCCTGCGGTCTTCTAAGACCTCGGGGGTATCGGTCTACCGCATCCCTTTCTACTCTATTCATACCACCACCTAATCTAAAGATACAAGGGGGAATCAATTATGTAAGAGAGGCTTCGCCTCTCTTTGACTCTCCTTGCTCTGGATTAGTAATACGGGAAGTTTAAGAGGGGCTAAAGCCCCTCTTAATAAATCTCCCCCTTCCCTTAATAAGGGAAGGGGGTCAGGGGGATAGGTTGTTAGACAATCTCGAACAAGTTAGGTGTGAATTATAGGAGATGGTATAATAGAATGGCTATATTTAAGGAGGCTGGTAATGAAAGTGGCTAGTTATCTTGATACTAAACCTATCCAGGAGCTACCCGGAGTGGTCATGCGTGAAGTTATTAAAGTTGATGATGGGGCACCAAATTTCTGTATGCGTGTCTTTGATGTTGAACCCGGTAGCTCCACCCCATCTCATGAGCACCCCTGGGAGCACGAGGTATATGTTCTTTCCGGTCGGGGAGTGGTGGTGAGTGAGCAAGGAGAAACTCAAATAGCGAAAGATAGCGTTGTCTTCGTTCCCCCTGATGAGCATCACTGCTTTATTAATAACGGGGACGAGATTCTGCGTTTTATCTGTGTTATACCGATAGTTGATTAAAAGATTGGCGATTATCTATTTGATACAGGGCACGGTAGTGGTAGAATAGGGGTATGGGCCAATATCCACTTAATCAAACTGTTTGGAGACGGGGCTGGAACGACACTAAAGCAGTGTGGACGAGTTGGCAATTCGTTGTGTTGGATGTGGTGGTGACCGTGGTGATAGTAGGAGTGTTTGGTTGGTATTGGGGTTTAGCTGCTATCCTCTTTGGGATGACTTGTGCATGGATGGGTATGACTGCTAGTGCCCCAGTTAGGCAACGAAATGAAGCTAGGAGTTTATTACTAGCAAAACCAAAACCAGTTCCACTACTGAATAGAGACTCTCTTATACGAGCTATGTTAGCCGTTCAAGAAAAGGCTATCGATGTAAAAATGTGCCGTGGCCACTTTAACCTCAAAGAGAAACATAAGGAGGATTCGCAAAAGGAATTTTATAAACTAAGTGATGCTTGGATTGCTTATTATGATGCGACGCAAGTCTTGGAAAATGAACAGATGCTTGCTGGCGACCACTTCAAAGGGATAGTTTTAGGGTGGTTATCCTTTGTGAACTACCATGTGGATGATTGTATGGGGTATTTGAAAAGGGTTGAAAATAAACCTGAGCCGTTAAAGGCTACCGAATTTATGGGACAAATAAAAGACTATACTGAATGGACGATAAGAGAACTTGATTCTGCTAATTTACGAGTTCTTGATAAGGGAGATTCTCAGATTTGATTAGCTTTAGAAGTGTATCCCTGAATAGATACGGATTATTACAGATGTTAAACCACCAATTAACACAAATACAACCCTGAGTAAGATATATAATCCCGAAAAGATTACTGTTTGCTTGTCGTCTTCCCTTTGACCAGTCCCACCCTTATCGCTTCTCGCAGGGTGCTGACCGGGATAAGCTCTATGTCCTTGGGGGTGGGGCTAACTCTGGCACCGACTTTAGGCACCAGGCAGCGTTTAAAGCCCAGTCTGGCGACCTCATTTACCCGCCTGTCTAGCTGAGAAACAGCTCTCAATTCACCACTCAACCCCACCTCTCCCACCGCTGCCAGTTGCGGGTCAACGCCCACATCGCGAAAGCTGGAGGCAATAGACAGGGCAATACCCAAGTCAGCCGCCGGCTCCCTGATTCTAAGTCCGCCGGTAGCATTAGCGATAATATCTTGATTGCCTAGCTTTAAACCGACCCGTCTCGCCAGCACGGCGGTAACCAGTAACAACCGCCCGAAGTCAACACCGTTGGCGGTGCGTCGTGGTAAGCCAAAGCTGGTGGGATTAGTCAGGGCTTGAATTTCCACCAGCAGGGGACGACTACCTTCAAGGGTAGGCACTACCGCTGAACCTATAGCCTCACCCCACCGCTGCGATATGAATGCCTGCGAGGGGTTATCTACCTCAACCAGCCCCTGCTCCTTCATCTCAAAGACACCTACCTCATTAGTAGAGCCAAAGCGGTTTTTCACGCAACACAGTAGCCGATAGGCGCTAAATGGCTCACCCTCAAGATAGAGCACCACATCAACAATATGCTCCAGAACCCGGGGACCAGCAATAGCACCATCCTTAGTTACATGCCCAACTATGAAAACGGGCACGGCACTGAGCTTTGCCCATTGCTTAAGCCGCTGCGTACACTCTCGCACTTGGGTTATGCTGCCTGGTGCTGTATCCAACTCAGGGAGGTAAATAGCCTGAATGGAATCAATGACTACCAGGCGGGGTTGTAGCTGCTCAATCTGGTTTAGGATAACCTCAAGGTCAGTCTCAGCCAGAAGGTAGAGTTTCTCACCCTTTACCCCCAGACGCTCCGACCTGAGCTTAATCTGATGCAGTGTTTCCTCACCGGAAACATAAACCATCTTACCTTGAGCCTGAGCTATCAGGGCTGAAACCTGAAGCAGGAGGGTTGATTTGCCAATACCGGGGTCGCCACCTATGAGCACCAGAGAACCGGATACTAATCCTCCGCCAAGCACCCGGTTAAACTCAGCCAGAGGCAGCGGGAAGCGGTCTGCCGCCCCAATAACCACCTGAGATAGCTCTTGAGGTGGGTTAACTGGGGAAACAGACTGGAAGGAAGTAGTAGGAGCGGTTACCACTTTCTCTACAAAGCTGTTCCATTCCTGACAATTGGGGCAGCGTCCCAGCCACTTTAGGCTTTCCTTACCGCACTGCTGGCAGACAAAAATAGTCCTGGTGTTGGATTTAGCCGATTTACTCATAAATTGACTTTACCTGATTTTGGGCAATAAGACAAGGGGGTAATTTGAGTTAAAAAGAAGGTTCGAGCCAAGGCAAAATGGTTAGCCCAGAATACTTAGGAAGACCCCAGCGACGACAGCAGAACCTATAACACCAGCCACATTTGGTCCCATAGCATGCATAAGGAGAAAGTTGCGAGGGTTCTCTTTCTGTCCCATATGCTGAGCTACACGAGCCGCCATAGGAACTGCCGATACCCCTGCTGCACCAATAATCGGATTAAAGGGCTCTTTGCTAATTAATTTCATCACCTTCCCCATAAGCACGCCCCCAGCTGTCCCAGTAGCAAAGGCGACAAGACCTAAACCTAAAACCATAAGGGTTTCGGGACGCATCACTAGCTCGCCGGGCATAGATGCCCCTATACAAAGCATGAGAATTACAGTGGTTAAGTTCATAAGGGCATTCTGGGCAACATTGGAAAGCCTTTCCACCACCCCGGATTCTCGAAGTAAATTCCCAAACATAAACATTCCCACCAAGGGCGCACTACGAGGAACTAATAGTATGACCAATATCATGGAGATTATAGGAAATAAAATCTTCTCTATTTTTGAAACCGCACGGAGCTGCGGCTTCATATAGGTCTGTCTCTCCTTCTTTGATGTAAGCGCCCTTATTATGGGAGGTTGAATAATAGCTACCATCGCCATATAGGAATAAGCAGCTACAGCCGTTATTCCCATAATCTCAGGGGCTAGCTGAGAGGTAAGGTAAATTGTGGTGGGACCGTCAGCACCACCAATGATTCCGATGGCAGCCGCTTCCTTTAGCCCAAAGTCAGCGATACCAAAGTGTCCCAAAGCTAAAGCACCAAAGAAGGCAATAACTATTCCTATTTGTGCCGCTGCTCCAAGCAGAAACAGACGAGGATTGGCTATGAGGGGACCGAAGTCCGTCATGGCACCAAGACCGAGAAATATCAGCAGAGGCAAGACTGTATATCTGAGAAGAGTAAATTCAATAAATATCCCTAATAGACCAGCAGCCCCGTATTCTCCTCCCGTCTCACCAGGCTGAACTAAAAGCCCGGTATTAGGAACATTAGCCAGGATTAATCCCACTCCAATAGGAAGCAGTTCATAGGGCTCCCACTTCTTGGCGATAGCCAGATAAATGAATATGAGCCCAACACAAATTAGGAGGATATTTGCCCAAGTAAGGTTGCTAAAGCCAGTCTCAAAAAAGCCTAGCATTTTATCCCCTTTAGTATTCTATAACCGCGACTAAATCACCGGCTTCAACCACCTGCTCCGAAGAAAGGTTTATCTCTATAATCCTACCCCCCACTGGAGCTAATATGGGATTCTCCATCTTCATTGACTCCAGCAGACAGAGTGTATCTCCTTCCTTAACTACGCTCCCCTGGCTAACATTCACACTAATAATCTTACCCGTTATAGGAAACTCTACTCTCTCCTGTGCCAATATCTAATCCCCTTTCTTCTTGTCACTAGCTTCAGCCTTACCAGTGCCGATTTTACTAAGCATCAGCCCGATTAGCCATATAGCTAGAGCTAGAATAATTAATACCGCAAAGACGAGACCGAAGCCAATTCCACCAATTTGCCCGGCAAAGCCCCAATCTACTGCCATATCTTCACCCGCTTTTTCCCCTATTTTGGGCGAGTAAAAAAGGGCGGTTATTTCATTGTCTGAGTTTCCCCGCCCTTTCTTATTGCACGCCGGCTTTATCTATCATGATAACCTATAATTTATCATCTCCTAGCAATGCGCCTACGGCTGCTGGATACACTACAAATTTCTCCCCTGTTTTCAGCACAATCTCATTCTCTCTCACATCAACTAATGCTTTGGAAGTATAGCTCTGCATCTTTATATGAGCCAAAAGACCATCGTTGTCCTTGATTGTCTTTTCTATTTGAGATTTCAAATCCTCCGAGCAGTAAATAGTCAGCAAATCTTCAGACCTGTCTACACTAAGGACACCCTTCATTACCTTGATAGCATCAATGATAGTTGAAGTAATTTCTGTCATCTTAACTTCAACAACAAAAACCCTCTCAAAAACCTTAAATTCGTCTCGGAGTACAGCCTCTGATAGTTTATCTTCAACCATATCTTGAATTACCCGGCGTAACGGTCGAGCCCCGAAAACCTCATCATAGCCCTTTTCACCCAGAAAATCTTTAGCCGCATCGGTTACCTCCAGCTTTATCTCCTTCTCAGCTAGTTGCTGAGTTACTGTAGCCAGCATCAAATCAACTATCTTTCGGATATGCTCTCTGGTCAGAGGATGAAAGACAACGGTGCCATCAATGCGATTGAGAAACTCGGGGCGGAAGGCTTTCTTTACTTCGCCGAGCAGCCTCTCCTTCATCCTCTCGTAAGCCTCCTGCTGAGTTTTAGCTTCATCGCTGCGAGCAGCGAAACCAATAGTGGTGCCCTTCCTGATAAGCTCAGCACCAATATTGCTGGTCATAATAATAATGCTGTTACGGAAATCGACCCGGCGACCCTTGGCATCACTCAGATGACCATCATCAAATATCTGGAGCAATATATTAAACACATCAGGGTGAGCCTTCTCAATCTCATCCAGGAGTATACAACAATACGATTTACGCCTTACGGCTTCAGTCAACTGCCCGCCTTCCTCATAGCCAACATATCCTGGCGGTGCCCCAACCAGTCGGGATACAGCGAATTTCTCCATAAACTCAGACATGTCAAGCCTGATTAGGGTGTCCTCACTGCCAAACATAAACTCAGCCAGGGCTCTGACCAGCTCTGTCTTACCGACACCGGTTGGACCGAGAAAGATGAAGTTGCCTATGGGATGCCTCGGGTCTTTGAGCCCGGCTCGGGCTCGCCTTACCGCTTTAGCAATACTGTTAATAGCCTCATCCTGACCAATAATGCGACGATGTAGCACTTCCTCCATATTAAGTAGGCGACTGGTCTCATCACTAGCCAACTGCACCACTGGAATCCCGGTCCACATACTCACCACCTCAGCGATGTCTTCAGCAGTTACCACTACCTCCTTTTGTTCTCGTTCAGCATGCCACTCCTCCTCCAGCCCCTTTAACTTTTCCTCAATTTGAAGCTCCCTTTGGCGCAGTTCGGCGGCACACTCATACTGCTGGGTAGCTAGGGCAGCATCCTTATCCTTACGCACACTATCCTCAGCTTGCCTGGCTTCCTTCAAGGTAATAGGTATAGCCCGGTGTTTAATCCTTACCCTTGATGCTGCCTCATCAACTAGGTCGATAGCCTTGTCGGGCAGAAAACGGTCAGGTATATATCTAGAGGCTAATGTTGTTGCTGAACTCAGCGCCTCGTCGCTTATTGTCAGCTTATGATGCTCCTCATATCGTTCCTTAACCCCGCGTAAAATCTCTAGTGTTTCCTCCGTTGAAGGCTCCTCTACCAAAACCGGCTGGAAGCGGCGTTCCAGAGCAGCATCCCGCTCCACATACTTACGGTAATCATCAAGGGTGGTGGCGCCAATACACTGTATCTCCCCTCGTGCTAGCGATGGCTTGAGGATACTAGCGGCATCAACCGCCCCCTCAGCTGCCCCAGCACCGACAATAGTGTGGAATTCATCAATAAAGAGCATACAGTTTCCCGCCGTTTTTAGCTCATCAAGAATCTTCTTTAGCCGTTCTTCAAACTCACCCCGGTACTTCGTCCCAGCCACTACCATTGCTATATCCAGTGTTACTAGCCGCTTCCCTTCCAATGTTTCGGGAACATCACCGGCAACAATACGGTGAGCCAAACCCTCAACAATTGCCGTCTTTCCCACCCCTGGCTCACCGATAAGAGCTGGGTTATTCTTAGTTCGGCGGCTGAGAATTTGAGTTACTCGCTCAATCTCCTTCGCCCGCCCAATAACTGGGTCAAGTTTCCCAGCGCGGGCAGCCGCGGTTAGGTCTATGCTTAGCTGGTCTAAAGTGGGAGTACGACTTGTGGTGCGGGCGAGCCTGGACCTAGGTGCACCTTGACTAAGGATACGAGTAGTTTCAGCACGTGCTCGCTCAAGAGTGATACCAAGGCTATCCAATACGCCAGCGGCTACCCCTTCCCCCTCACGCAGCAATCCTAATAGAATATGCTCAGTGCCAATATAATTATGACCGAGGTGGCGTGCCTCATCTATAGCCAGTTCAATGACTTTTTTCGCTCTAGGGGTAAGCCCGATTTCACCACTACCAAGTTTCTCACCACGACCAATAATGAATTCTACCGCTGAGCGCACCTTGCTCAAGCTTACACCTAGATTGACTAGAACCTTAGCTGCTACCGCCTCCTCCTCCCGCACCAGACCAAGCAAAATATGCTCTGTGCCAATATAGCTGTGGTTAAGGTGCCGCGCCTCTTCTTGAGCTAAGGTGAGAACCCTACGAGCTCGCTCTGAGAATTTCTCAAATCGGCTAGCCATCTTTTCTCCTTAGAGCTACTTCCTATTCCAAAACCAGAATGGTTACCTAAGATTATAAAGCAATCAAAAGCAAAAGTCAAAAAGCCGAGATTGTTTATTAAGGGATTAAAAGGGGCGAAGCCCCTTTAAGAAATTCCCCTCCCTCTCCCCTTCATAAGGGGAGAGGGATAAAGGGTGAGGGGTTAGTAAACAATCTCTAAAGCCTCCTGGCAGTGGCATATTTTCCACAAGGGGTTACCCCCTCAGTATCGTCTGCGCTGGGGCGTTTCACTTCCGTGTTCGGGATGGGAACGGGTGGTGCCACTCCGCTCTAACCACCAGGAGACTATCACTTATATTTTAACACCTACCTATCTGAATAAAAACATCCTCAACCGCATCACAAAGACGCGATTAAGGATATGTTCCGCTATTCCCTACCAAAACTAATCAACTGCCAAAAGCTCCTTGGCTTTCTTTGCCGCCAAGCCAGCATCAGGCGCATACCCATCAGCTCCGATACTGTCGGCAAAATCCTGTGTCACTGGGGCTCCTCCTACCATTACCTTTACCTTATGGTTAAGCTCGGAGGTGCGTATAGCCTGAATTATCTTTGGCATATTTTGCCTAGTCGTACTAAGGAGAGCGGACATGGCAATGATGTCTGCTCTGTTTTCCTTGGCGGCATTGATGAATTTCTCAGCAGGTACGTCTGCTCCCACATCTATCACCTTAAATCCAGCTGCCTCAACCATCATGCACACCATGTTCTTACCGATATCGTGCATATCTCCCTCTACAGTACCGGCTACCATTGTCCCTTTAGGCTTAACACCGGATTTAGTGAGCAGAGGTTTCAATATTTCCATACCTGCTGTCACTGCCATTCCGGATACGAGCATTTCAGGCAGAAAATACTCACCAGCTGTATACTTTTCGCCGACCACGTCTAACCCAGCAGCAAAGCCTTCGCCTATTATCCTCTGGGCATCCTCTTTCTGGTCTAGGGCCTGTTTGGTTAAATTTTTAACCTCAGCGATGTTGCCTTCAATAACTTTGTCAACAATCTGTTTTACTATTTCCACCGTCCTGCTCCTTTTTATTAGTGTTTTTCTCCAAAGTTTTGTGCTGTCGCAGCACTCAAGTAATCAGTCCACGGCCCGATTCCCGTTCCTATAGCTTTAATCCACTAATGCAGATGTAACCCCCTAATATAATCGACATAACCTTGCCCGGTGAGCTTAGAGATTGGGTATTTACCATATTCATACGCTGCATCATGGGCAGCGACGATATTCTCCGGTGGGATGTCTGGCTCAATGATATGGCTTGTGGCCAAGATGAACCCACCACCGGGAGCATACGTTTGAATCAGTTTTTTCACTCCTTCGCTAACCTGCTCTACGGTTCCCAGAGGTAGTAGCTGTTGTATATCAAGGCCACCGAGGAAAGCTATTTTGCCACCAAATTCCCTTTTCAGACGCCAGGGCTCCATGTTCTTCGCCAAAGGCTGAACGGGATTCAGGATGTCCACTCCAATCTCTATAAGGTCTGGTATAGCGTAATAAACCGAGCCGCAGTTGTGCAGAATAATTTTTGCCTCCGGGCGTATGTATTCCCTTACTTTCTTGATAATCGCCGCTTGATAGGGCTTGCAGAATTCCCGATAGTCAGCGAGCGACATTAGAGGCCCTGTCTGCATCCCCACATCGCCGTAGACCAACGTTCCATCCAGATACTGGCCAACACCTCCATAAAACTGGTCGGCATAGGTCAAAGCTCTTTCTAGGAGTTTTTCTGACAATTGGTGGTAGAACTTGGGATTTAGTTTCATATCTGTCAGCCACTTTTCGGTTCCAGTAAAAGCTAAGCTATATGAGTCTAATGGGAACAAATTAGTAAACGTTTCACCAACAACAAAATAATCAGTCTCCTCATGAAGATACCTGGCACTCTCCACCACCCCTTCCATAATATTGATATCGAGGGGTGGCCATGGATATTCGTCTATATCCTTCTTCGTCGTCATATACTTCATTGGCCACTCGAAGGGCTCATCGTGGAGGCCTACCTTCTTTATTCTCATGCCACACATAAAATCCCAGGTTTTGGTACCATCAGGTTGAGTCACTGCCCGTGGTATGTTGTCGCCTACTGTGCGCATGTCAGTGTGAAATCTCACCATTACTCGTTCATCAAGGTTGGTAACTATGTTAAACGCATCTGCTATTGTAGGTGGCTCAGCGTCCTTTAAGCCCAGATATTCATACAGGTGCGTACATCCTAGGCCCTCCGGCGTCGGCGGGCACTCCTCAATGCTTGTTAGGGTAGTACCGCCGAAAGCTATTGGGACGCGATCGGGCTCTGTGAAGTTAGCCGCTGCATAAACCCTTTCTCTTGGTGTCATCTCTCTCATTTTTGTTTTCTCCTCCTTCGCGCCTGCATATTCTTAAATTTGATTATAACATAACAACATAGCTAATAGCAGTCTATAGGACAGCAAGGTTCCGTTGGAAAGTTGGTTATTTTTCGGCTCACCTAAGAGAGAACATGGCACTACCCTCTTTAAAAAGAACCTAAGCCTTAAAACCCAGGTTCTTTTTAACTTTATTAAAAAACTAATATCAACTCTGAAGCAGGTCAAGCCCTCGACCATTAGTACGGTTAAGCTAAGAGTATTACTACCCTTACACCCACCGCTTATCAAACAAGTAGTCTACTTGTGGTCTTACCCTCGGTGATAAATCACCGAGGTGGGAGATCTTATCTTGGGGCTGGCTTCGCACTTAGATGCTTTCAGCGCTTATCCTCACCAGACTTAGCTACCCAGCGATGCCCCTGGCGGGACAACTGGCACACCATAGGTCTGTCCCTCTCGATCCTCTCGTACTAGAGAGAGCCCCCCTCAAATCTCCGGACGCCCACGACGGATAGAGACCGACCTGTCTCACGACGGTCTGAACCCAGCTCGCGTACCGCTTTAATGGGCGAACAGCCCAACCCTTGGGACCTGCTTCAGCCCCAGGATGCGACGAGCCGACATCGAGGTGCCAAACCTTGCCGTCGATGTGAACTCTTGGGCAAGATAAGCCTGTTATCCCCGGGGTAGCTTTTATCCGTTAAGCCACGGCCCTTCCACACGGAACCGTAGGATCACTTTGCCCCAGTTTCCTGCCTGCTCGACTTGTAGGTCTCACAGTCAAGCCCCCTTATGCCAATGCACTCTATGGGTGATTTCCATCCACCCTGAGGGGACCTTTGGGCGCCT
>JABUBK010000368.1_pt1 | contig 10778 bp, 18 predicted proteins | sample 7332671 | NCBI WGS metagenome assembly JABUBK01 (sample SAMN07256342, study PRJNA390944) | subsurface metagenome | isolation source: Methane hydrate marine sediment | place: Pacific Ocean: Eastern North Pacific, ODP site 1244 | collected 2002
AGGGGTCGCTTGTCTTAGTGGCTATAGCCTTGAATATGATACTAAAAACAATATCGGATGGTTGCGACTGCTCGGTTTTCTGTTGACAAGATTCAATGGCTATAACTCCCAATGGCCTAAAAACATCGGGTTGAGCCTTTAAACAGTGAGAAGCGATTCTTCGAGCGGTGATCTTAACAATAACATCTGCCTCCGGGCCGGTCGTTTTAGCGCAAGACATAAATGACAGAACCAGGGCCAGGATAAAAAAGAGTAAAACAAATTTAGTTAGTCTCATAGTTTACCTCGAGTTAAAATCAATATCTTGTTATGCAGTACTCCAGGAAGCGCACAAGATATTGTGGTTTATGTCAGCTGCCTCGATAAAAGATATTGGGTTTTACTAACCTACCTTCTCCTCATGTAAGGCAACGCCAGTTACCCTGGACCTCTCATAATTCCTTATATCTCCCCTGGGGAACCTGGGCGGTAATGTGGTTCTTTCAATTACAGCGTGATAGGGTGCAAAGCCTGCCTTATAATCCGGGCCGGCTATAAACACGCCCTCGGCGAATCTGCCAGGCCCTTTCTTCAAGGAGCGATCTTGCCACTTTTTAGTGCCAGCCTTATCAATGCCCTTTCCATAAAGGTCTTTAGCGTGAGCGGCATCGATGCCAAGTTTCCAATTCCCCTTGGCTGCCTTCGCCTCTGTCTCCCAATCCCTCTTGGGATTCTTGATTCCTAGAGAATAGTCGGCAAGACGCCCAGGAGTAACCCTAGTCCATTTTTCTTCGATTGCCTCTAAACGTTTTATCTCCATAATAATATTTCCCTCCAAGCTAATATTAAGGTTTAGACCCTGAGGCACTATGCCTCAGGGCCTCTTTCCAAAACGCGAGCTCTGAGCTGTGGTAAAATTAACACTATTGACAAGGAGTGTCAAATAAAATTATTGTAGGTCCCTGGCCATTAAATTTTATCAGGAGGTAGAGCTATGCAAGGAACAAAAGAAGCGTTATTAATTATTAATATCATCTGGGATAAGTGCGAGTATTACAAGAGCCACTATATAAACCCTTCCCAAGAAACCTGGTTGAAGTGGTTAAGGAACCAGGGCGGACTTGAGGTTTCCAGAAGGACAATAAACCGTTATTTTCGCGCTGCAGAGAACCGTATCCAAATAACCAGGATAAGAAGGGTCAAGCATCACCCTATAAAAGGGATGTTATTTTTAACAACCTTGTATTCAGTTTCTTATACAGGTTTGATGCTTCTATATCAAACCGGCCGAATAACCTGGCCACAACTTAAAAAGTATTTAAAGAACGCCATACCCTTTAAAGCAAGGGTACCTAAAAAACCGAAAAAAGGTCTTTCCCCAGGTGAGCCAGGCTTCTTAAAAGACTGGACTTCATACGGAGAAAAATTGATCGAGCCAGGATAATTTCCCCTTAGATTGGTTTACAATATACTTTGAGGACCACAAAAAAATACCCGTGTGCCAAAAAGTGACACACGGGCATTTCATGCGGGTTTCCGGCCCTATTTGGGAATTTTAATGTTCTCTCTGGTGGTTTTTTCAAGGTCAATTACTTGACCGTTTAAAATATCCCTAATATCAATCAATACCTCAATCTTGCGATAATCTAACCAAAAAGCTGCCTTGTCCTTATAGGCCTCGCTGACAATGTCGTTCCTACAGCTATCTAAAATCTCATCTTTTGTTCTCATGATCTAACTTCCTTTCTTCGGTTAAAATTCGGTCGTGGGGTATTCTGATAACCACTCCAATATTATCAAAATCTAGGTCAAAGTCATCTGTTTCAATATGACAGTAATTGACATGAAGCATGACCTTTTCAGCCTTCTCAATAGCTTGCTTTATAATAGGCACCCTAGACCACATTAAACGATAAGTTTCTGACATAGTAAATCGCCTCCTTTCTATTGAAATGGTCTTATCCATGCCTGAATTTCATTAATAGGGTCCAGAAGCTCATCAACCTTGTTTTGGTGTTTATCGCACCTTTCAACTAATTCCTCTATAAGCTCTATGATGTGGTCAATTAAAGCCTCTGTCTCAAACTCTACAGGCTTACACATATCAAATCGCCTCCTTTCAAACTGTAAACTCTAAGGTTTCAAAGTAAAAACGATCACCGTCTAAAATAGCGGAGTTGAGAACACTAACCATCTCAAGCAACTGATTGATTGTTATAATTAAAATCATCCCTGTATCATCCTTAAGCGTTACCTTTTGACCTTCAATGGTTATTTTCATCGTCCTTTTCCCTCCTTTCCTCATTTGAATACTCCTGCATAACCTCACCCAGCCTTCGATCAATCTCGTTATGAATATTATATATCTTGACTACAAGGCTGGGGCCTTTCCTTCCCCTTGCCTCCTTCAAAATCATTTCTACAATATCATCTATCATTTACTTCCCCCTTTAAAGGGTTAAAGTCTTACCCTACTTTATCCATAGGGTAGCAGATCTGCTTAGTAGGGTAAGATCGATTACCTGGCGATACCTAAATACTTCTCCTTGACTTTCTTACCAACTCTATATTGAGCATAGGCATATTGATAATGAGGGCATTTAGTACAGCCGGCCTTTCCACAACGGACCGCTTTTATCTTGATACGGCCGTAATAAGTCGAGCCTGTCTCATTATCTACGATGGGTATATGATCGCCTTCATGCTTTGGGTAGTTTTTATAAAGGACACGGTCAACATCCTTGAATGTATCGGCAACCTTTGCCAATGTTATCACCTCCTTATAGCTCATATTGACTGTCATTAATCCGTGTGATCTCCTCTAGGCACTCTCTATAAAACTGCGCCTTAAAAGCAAGATCCATCATTTTTTGATAATTCGGCTGACGCTTGGATCTCTGCGTAGCAATAGATTGATAGGCTTCTTTCCTTAAAATAGTTAATTGAGAAATCTGACCTTCATTATGGCTGCATAAATGAGCAAAATATATAGCCTGCTCTGTGCAAGTAAATATTGGTTTCCCGGCCTTTGTCCTGGGCCAACTCTCAAACGTGTATGGATATGTTCTCATCTTTTCTTACCCTTTTTATGTTTGTCGATTTCAGGTTTATAATAAATGGCTCTATCCTTCCGGTAATCCTCAACGATGTTCTGCATGTGCTTGGTTAAAACCGCTTTGATGGATAGATCATAATAGACGCAAGCGAGTTTAAATTCCTTGTAAAGTTCAGCGTCTATCCCTGTGATAAAACAAGTCTTATCCAACGTCATCACCCCCTTTCTTTGATATGTAGTCTATAATTAATAATATAATCATTTAAATATAGATGTCAAGCTTTTATTTCTCCTGCAGGAAAAAAATCTTTAAGCCCTTTGTGGCGTGTGAGCAAATACAAGATGTTATATTAACATAATAAATCGCTCGCTCCTGGCTGATACTAAAGATCAAAGCCATGTGGCACGGTTCTTGATCTTAGCCTGTTAATCGAAATGAGAAGAATCGAAACTTTTAGCTTGCGTAGTTTCGATTCAGATTAAAGTAGGAGTCCTGATTCCTATCGGGATTTCCTTACAGTCTGACATTCTTTATCTCCCTAGGGAGTCATAGTGTGCCAAATATGTCACACGGGCTATTTATGGGGGTCTCCTGTGGTTCTGTGCAAAAAAGGTGTTGACACCCCCCTGGTAGATATTGTAAGTAAAAGCTCATGAAGGCTAAAAAGATTTGTCCGAATTGTGGAAATGCATTTAGCGGCCGGTCAAAGTATTGCACCTATAAGTGCGCCTTACCGGCTATGATAGATGCAATAGAACAGTTAAAGAAGAAAGAGGGGCCTATATATGAGAAGTGGAAAGCAAGGAGCAAAGCGTCAATCGAACGTATTTAAATCAATAGATCTTAATATCATTGACCCACCTAGTGAAGTAGCAAGGTTAGAGATAGCCGAAAATGAGATAAGAGAACTAGCGGAATCAATAAAAGAACAAGGTCAATTACAGCCTGTCTCGGTATTTGAAAAAAATGGACGCTATGAAATTGTGTTCGGTCATAGAAGGTGGTTAGCTCATAAGTACCTAAAACAAAAAACTATCAGCTGTAAGATAGTCGAAAACAGACCTAAAGAAAACGCCCTGGCCAGGGCGACAGAAAATAAACAAAGAAGTAATCTAAGTCCATTTGAAGAAGGCATGGAATACCAGGGCCTTGTTGAAAAGCATGGCATGACTTTACAGGAAATAGGCAAAAGAATGGGTATATCTGCGGGCATAGTCAAAAGAAGAATCAACATTCTCAAAATGCCTGATTCAATTATAGATGCAATACATAAAGGGTTGATATCTCAAACTGTAGCAGAAGAATTAATGCGCTGCCCTGATGAGGAGTACAGAGAATATTTAATAGGAATGTCAAGAGATCACGGAGTAACTGCAATCGTAGCGCGTCAATGGGTTGATGATAGGCTAAAAGAGATAAGAACAAAACCAAATGTCAACACGAGGAGTAGCCCTTCCACGGAAGTATACATTGAAAGCCCTGTATTTGTTGCCTGTCAAGGCTGTAAGCAACCTAAGGAAATAGGTGATCTAAAAAATGTGGGAATCTGTTTTGAGTGTTTCAAGATATTTATTACAATGCTCGAGTCCGGAGCATTTAAGAAAGGGGGTGAATAAAAAATGCCTGAGTATCCAAAAGAGATTGAAATAGAGAGAGTTACTAATTTAATTAGAGGTTTTGGATGGGAGAAAGTCAAAGAAGAAATAGTCGGAGATGAGCTCATATTGACTATTAAAAAGAAGTTCCTAGCGCCTACTGAGGTACCTGAGGAGTTACCCGCCACCTAACGTCTAAAAGACGTTTCTTAAAAGAAAACCCCATAAGATTGCATTTTAAGGGGTCGCTTGGTAGTTTAAGCGGCCCCTTATATTAAAATGCTAAGAAGGTCATGGCTCCGGTGGACACGGTTTTTTAGCATGCATGCATGCGAGTGGCCACGTACCGCCGCCCCTAAGGCTCCACTCTGTAGGTATACATCTTTTAGTATACCTATAGGGTGGACAGGGGCGAGCGGCGGAGCCATGACCTTCTTAGCATTTTAATATAGTAATTTCATTACTATATTAAAATGCAATCTTATGGGGTTTTCTTGTCTTTTTTTTTCTTGGTGGCGGGTTTGGTGGCCATGAGTGTAGTATATCATGGTCGCCTCTGTATTTAGGGACGGTAGATAACGCCGGCTGCCCTTATCCATCTCCGGTAACCAGGTGGCGCCATGTCCTTTGATATATAGATTTTACAATCGCGGCATTGTATATAAGGGGGGTTTGCCTTCTGGTATTTCTCCCATAGTGGGTTAATATCGGCGCAACCCATAACCACCACGCCGGCATCTCCAATCCAGTTAGTCTGAGCTTTACAATTAACACCTGCTCCTATAGCAAAAGAACCACAACCTATAAACTCGCAACCGTTTTCGGCCCATTGTACCCATCCGCTATAACCTGGTTCGTAATCCCAAGTCGGCGTGCCTGGCTCATCCCCAAGGTAAAGCATATTCATACCAAATTCCCAAGCCTGCTGCATGGCAAATAGGCCCTCGTAATTCCTGCAATTCCTATGAAAATATTTATCGGCCTGACTTGAAACTATATCTACGTTAGATAAAAATAGCTCCTCATAGGTGGCCCACTCTTTATTTAACCTGGGCCAACCTATTGAGTTTTCAATGTCGACCCCTTCATCTTCAAGCATCCAAATAGTGGTTGGATGTTCAGGCCTGGGCGCTCTTAGCTCGACATTCTCAATATTTTTAACCTCATCGAGGGGGTTCCATGCATCCATGAGAGGTTTAAGTCCCTGGGAAGCCATGTTACAAGCTACGAACATCCTTAGATGATCTTCCTCACTCAATTCCTCGCCTCCTAAACCCAAGCCCTGAATTTCCCTAACCATCTTTAAATTATACTTTTCGTGAATAGATAACTTTGGTGGTTTTACTCCCCAAGAGACCTTTTCACCTTTGCCTTGTCTCCATGTACCAAAGACAGCGTCGTAGGCAAAACCAAAAACAGAACCGGCGCAAGTACCTATACCAAAAAGGGTATTAGTAGCCTGTGCTAATCGTAACCACTCCCAACGTTTAGGGAATGTCCTTTCCATCCTTGTCCAGTGAGAAAACATACCCCTCTTTGTAATAGGGATAGTGTGAGCTAATCTTGCAAGCATCCTCTTCATAGCAACGCAAGGAATCGGTGCACCTACCATAATCATAAGCAAGGAAAATATATCTGAAAGGATAAGAAACCATCCTGCAGGGCCTAAGAAGAACTTAGCTAGAAACTTTGGGACAAAATGACCTACCATCCTGGCCGCAACGCCAATGCCAAAGGTAACGTCTGCGATATCATCAAAGAAACACAACACGGATGTTATGTTACGCCTCCATGTTGGAACAGGGCTGGCCATAACCTTTTTGTACTGCTCGCGCTTTTTCTCAATGATCTTAGTAATATGATCATATCTCCTGGCAGTAATAGGAACATCTTCGGGCAAATCCCATGGGTAAGGTATTTTCTTCTCCTCGTACCAAGCTTTACTCCGTTCTCGCCTTCTCCTTTCCTTCCATAAATCAAATTCCTTTTGCTCGGGTTCATTCCAGGTAGGCAACTTAATTATATCTCTCCATCCGGGAATGTCCACGTAATAGCCATGTTCGGCCACGTAGGCGGCTTTCTTAGCCTTCATCTCATCGTCGTCAAAGCGTGGTAAGCTGATCGGGAACTTATATTTAGGCATTTTACCCTTTTTTCCTGGATCCAGAAATAAAAAGGGCCAAAATCGGCCCCACAATCAACGATCTACCCTGGGTGAAACTAATAGCATTGACTATACTATGAAAATAGAGACTCCATACATGCCTGCGGCGTCAAGTAAGTCTTTGTCAATGGTGTCTGCTACCAAAACAACCTTTTCCGGCTTCATGATTTTTGGATCCCTTAACCATAGAGCTCTATAAACTTGCACCTGGCCCAATGCTCTAAGGCCTGGTTCCTTTGCAACCTCTATAATCCATAACTCATCGATGAGCTCTACGATGGCGTCTGCCCTTTTTGAATTTAAAACCCTCCAGTCCCTTTTGTAAGGATCCTTGAGCTCCTCGATGCTCATAAAAGGGCCTCCTAAAAGACAGTCGTAGTATAGGTTTAAAAATGGGCTGCCATACTTTTCTAAAAACCGGTACCAAATAGGGACGTCCACTTTGAGCATGTGCGGAGGATCCCCGCGCCAATCTAGGGTGTATGGTCTTCCGAGGGTTGTCGGCATGGGGATATCCCTTTTTTAATCCACGTAAGATCTGTTTGTATCCTGGCTATCCGGATCTCAAGTCTTACTGCCCAAATAACCAGGGCAATAACAAGAGGGATTGAATGTAACAAGTACTCGAGTATGCTCATTATTAACCTATGCCAATCATCATTAAGTGCTGTGTGTTTGCGGAGACAGGCATTTCAATGGTAAAACTGGCAACCCATCCGTCTGAGTCGGGGCCACAATAAGCAATAGCAAAATAGTTTCCGTCCCTGTTTATGATCTCTGAAAAGGTGCATACGCCGGCGTCAATAACTTGCGTGTCAAGGATTGTGCTGTTTAGCTTACCTAATGCGTCCACAAGAAATGTATAAACCCAAAGGGGATTGCCTGCCCTGGTGTAAGAAACTGCGATGTATCCGTCACCCATAGCATAGAGCCAGGGTTTTACGCCTGTGATAACGTCAAACTCAAAACTATCTTTCGCCGGATCCGTGATGAGACCGGCGTTTGAAATTTCTACTATCTTGAGCCAACCGTCCGCGCCTGGCCCGGAGTAAGCAATAGCAAAATAGTTGTCCCTGGCCCTTACGATCGTAGGTTCAACACAAGTCCCGGTGTCAAACTCAAAGGTGGCAATAACAGAGTCACGTATAACGCCCGCGTCTGATATGGTGAGGGTGCAAAGCCAACCGTCCGTACCTGGCCCTCGGTAAGCAATAGCATAGTAACCACCTACGATGTTACAGAGAAAGCCTTCCCTTCCTTCAACACCGTCAAACTCAAGATGGTCAATGTCAAGGTTATTTATAGCTCCAAGGTTAGAAATACCTATGGTTTGTACCCATCCGTGAGCGCTTGCGTCCATATAAACAACAGCGAAAACGTTGTCTGCAATCTTGACAAAGTGCTGAGGGTTAGCACCGTCCGGGCTCCATTTACCTGTGGCGGTCATTGACTTGGTGATCGTTCCATCATTGGCAATAGAGAAGGTGAATACCTGGCCCTTGACGTTGGTATCGGTGTAAACAATGGCGTAGATAGTATCGTAGACCTTAAGGATTCTTGGGAATTCACCGTGGGTAACGTCAAACTCCCAACTGTCCTCTATAGTGGCGGGCATGACGCCAACAGAGGAGATCTTTACGGTGCAGAGCCAACCGTCTGAGAGGTGTCCAAAATAGGCAATAGCGTAAATGTCTCCGGACACGTGACAGATAGAAGGCGTATCACCGTACACCGCATCAAACTCAAGGGAATCTATAACAGCCCCAATGTCCCCTATAGACATGCTCTGACCTCCTAGCGGTTAAGCGTCATAGTATGTAACATATCCGCTAACCTGGATGGCGGCTGACAGGGTAATTTGAAACTTCTCGCCGGCTGTGCATATCAAGGGGAAGGTTTCGTGATTGTGGGTCATTCCCCTGGGTTCGTTTGTACCTCCGAAATCCATAGCACCGGTAAAAGTTCCGGTCTCGTCCCGGAGCGTGATATTGACCTCGCCTGCAACCGTGAACATGATCGAGGTTATATGATGGCTCTTGCCTGCAACTATACCTATAATATCGTGTGTAACTGCGGTGGCAATAGCAATCTTTGCCTTAAGCGGGGTCTTTAGACTGTCGGGATCCTCTTGGACAGAAACGTGAATAGCTCCATCATCTGTTCCCTTGATAGTTACAAAGCCCTTATCGGTCTGACCTATGATCTGAGCGATTACCCTCTGAATGATATTAGAAATAATCAGGTTGGTAGTCTTGTCAAGCTGACTATTGATATTGATTATATCTTCCTGGGAGTGAAGGGCAATATATTGCTCTACCCTGGTGACAAACTTTAAGAGGTGGTCGAATCTGGTAGGGATAGGACACTTTGAGGTGTTAGTCCCTGGGTCAAAGATATAGAAAAGATCTTCCATGCTAAGACCTCCTGAGATGTAAGCAGATTTAAGAGATTATCTCGTAGCGATAAGCACCGTACAAGTCTGATTTTGTAGCTCCGCTTTCAATAGCAACCAAAAAGGTAGTACCGACTGGCATATCCACACCTACAGGGATCTCATTAAGGCAATTAACACTTAAAGGCGGGGTGTCTGCGCCTGCTAACTCCTGGGTATCAATAAGATGATCGGGAAGCTCAAAGACCTTTTCCCTCTCAAGCCAGCCTTGAATCTTGTTGCCTTCCCTGGCCGCTACGTTTATCATAATGCTCTTGAGTCGTTTCTTAGCCTCCTCGCTGCTGGTCAAACCGTCATCATAGACGGTTTTGTTATTGACGCCGGTTACAGTGAAGTATTTAAAATAATCCATATCAATTACTCCTGATTATATTGTTAGATTAATCTAACTGATTCAATGGCCAGGTGAAAATAGTTTCCTGCAGGAAACGATTATTCAACCCTCCTGACATTAAGAATAAAGGCAATCATGACGTCCTCTGCGGTGATGGCCACACCACCGGCAGAAAGCTCAACATTGAGCTCATCGCCCGCCTTAAAGGTTATAGGTACAGGAAAAAGTTTAATATCGGTGTTTGTCGAGCGGTTAGGACCCCAGGTGAAATAACTCATTCCCTGGCAAGAATAAATACCAAGCCTGTCATCATCAAACAACACTTTCCTATCTTTGGTCAATCTGAGGTAGCGCATGTTAGCCGCTGTGTCGTCAACGTAGCCTTTCCAGTCCATAAGCAAGATACCCAGAACATCAATTTCATGCCCTGCAGGTACAACCTCACCAAAAGGGAATGAAGGGTATTCGCTTGGATTCCTGCTTTTATCCAGGGGGCCATAAGAATTTATAGCTATCTCGGCGGTGTTGGTACCATAGTTGATAAACATATAGCTTTTTGACTTGCTTCCGCAATCATCCTCTGCCTTAATATCTCCGGCCTCGTGAACCTCGTAAACGATCACTCCACCAACTCTGTCGCCTGCAACTGCGGGCAATAATTGGAAAGTTTCACCCTCTGCGATGGGATAACCCTTAAAAACTCCTAATTGGATCAACCTCTCAAATACATTGGGTAAAAGAGTTGCCTCTGAGCATTGTTCAAGGTGGTTTTCATTGAGTCCCCCGTTATACCAAAAACCAACACTTAGCCTATTGATCAGGGCCTCAACAAAACTACCGTCCCAGGTGTAGCCGACTCTTAACTGCTTGACCAAAAGACTCTCGCCAACCTTTGCAGTAATTTCAAGGCTGGCTGTCAAATCGTGAAAATTATCCTTTTTCATAAAAGGGTGTTTTAGTGCCATAGTGTTTAACCTCCTTTTAGATTATTTAAGGGTTTCCTGTGCTGCCTCTATGCCCTGGGCGAAAGAGCAGACAAACAGAGTAATAAGCTTAAGCTTGTCCTCCGTTAAACCTAACAGGGTAAAAGCTGCATCAAACTTAATTCCAATTAGGTCAACTATGTCTTGTATGTCCTGGGCAAGTAAGGGGTCGCTTGTCTTAGTGGCTATAGCCTTGAATATGATACTAAAAACAA
>JABUBK010000370.1_pt1 | contig 10756 bp, 10 predicted proteins | sample 7332671 | NCBI WGS metagenome assembly JABUBK01 (sample SAMN07256342, study PRJNA390944) | subsurface metagenome | isolation source: Methane hydrate marine sediment | place: Pacific Ocean: Eastern North Pacific, ODP site 1244 | collected 2002
TTATCATCAGGAGCAGTAAGGGCTATTTGGCAAGATTGGCACTTCGTCAGGGCGCTTACTAAACTTGGGGATATTGCTCATTTGCCGAACCAACACTTCGGGCGCTATGGAAACTTTCTCAAGGTGCCATATATCATAACCGTCCATGACCTAATCAGATACTTTGACCTCAAGGGATATGGGACTTTTATCTATCGTCCCAGCATTAGAGACAGGTTCTACTTTAATCTTGATTACAAAGGTATCAAGAAAGCGACAAGAATAATAGCCGTGTCCCAGGCAACCAAAAACGACTTAATGCACTACCTCGACATACCTGATGAGCGAATCAGTGTAATTTATGAGGGGGTAGACCGCAAAATTTTTCAGCCGATATCTCGCCGCATATATGAGGAGCCATATATTCTTTTTGTTGGCACAGAACACCCCAGGAAGAACTTTACCGGGTTGGTGAAAGCCTTTAGTCGGCTAAAACGTGAGCCCAGATTCAAAGACCTGAAGTTAATGAAAGTAGGTAGGGCTGGCGGTCAAGAGGCAGACTTTAGGGGACAAACTATGGAGGTTGTTGGTGCTTTGGGACTGGTTGGGGAGGTTATATTCACCGAGTTTATCTCTGGGAGGGAGTTACCAGCCTACTATTCAGGGGCTGAGGTCTTTGTCCTGCCATCCTTCTATGAGGGATTCGGCTTTCCTCCCTTGGAAGCTATGGCCTGTGGCTGTCCGGTGATAACATCTAATACCTCTTCATTGCCGGAGGTGGTGGGTGAGGCAGGTATTATGGTTAATCCCTATGACACTGATAGCCTGGCTCAGGCGATGAGGCAGGTTTTGACCGATGTCAAATTAAGGGATGATATGGTCAGAAAGGGACTGGAGCAGGCAAAGCGGTTCTCCTGGGAAAAGGCAGTCAGGCAAACACTGGAGGTTTATAATAAGGTAGCTGGCAGTGAATAATAAACTACATATAGAGACAAAGCAAGAACGCCGTGAGCGACGGCTGAAGAAGAAGCGGGAGCGAATGCCCCAGCACGGGCGAAGCCTGGTCAAAATATACAAGGATGCTATTCTTAAGCGATTAAAGCGCCACCGTGTTGACAAATAGCAGAAGAAGTAGCTACTGAACAAAGGAGGGGAATCACGTCGCTTATACCAGCTTTTGAAATAGGTGTATGGAATGCTTGGATTTTCATGCTTTATTCTCTATTGCCTGTTCCCTTAGTGATGCTAATTAATAAGAGTACAGCGGAAACAGGTGACTCTACGTCTGTGTATAACAAGACTGAGAAGAAAATCCTTTATTCTTATCACATAGTTGTTTTTCTGCTTCTTATATACTCTATTTTCTTGCCATTACAACTAGGGACGACATGGTTTTACATAGGTCTTCCCATTTGTCTATTAGGACTAATTACGTACACGATGGTCATGGTGAGTTTTGCTACTATCTCTCTTGATGTTGAGCCGATGACCAAAGGACTATATCGTTATTCAAGGCATCCTATGTACCTCACTTCATCTTTAATGTTTATAGGTGTGAGTGTAGCCTGCGCTTCATGGGTTTTCTTACTGTTTTCAATTGTATATACAATTTTGTCGCTTATTTCTGTAATTCCCGAAGAACGCTTCCTGCTTGAGAAGTACGGCGACGCCTACCGTGAATATATAAACAGGACACCAAGATATATAGGGATGCCAAAATCGGGATAAAAGTAATTAAAACGCCACCGTATTGACAAATAGCAGAAAAAGGAGTAAAAGCAGTAACTACTAAGGAAAGGAGGTAATATCCATGGCAAAGCGACATTGGGAGGATCGTGAACAGATGAGGGCTAGCCTTGGCTCACAAGGAAAGTGGGCGCACGTTTGGTGGTTTATTGGTGTCATATTCGCTGTAGTGGGAATCATTGGTGATGCCGCAAATGTCACTCTTGGCTTGGAGCCAACATCCTGGTTCCTGCTGGCAATTGTTGCTTTTCTGGCCAGCATAACTTACTTCATTGGCTTGGCGATATCTTGGTATTTAGAAACCAAAGAAGCTAAAAAGGGTGAGTAGTATCCAGAGGACTAAGGAATAGTAATTAGCTTATTCCTACTTTCCCTCAGTGCTTTCTTCCTCCTCAAGCTGTTCCATAATGCGGGCGGCTCTGGGGTATCCGATGCGCAGACGCCGTTGCAGGAAAGATGTAGATATATGCGTGTGTTCTTGTGCCAATTGCTTAGCTGCCTCCAGGAGTGGGTCCTCAGGGAAGCCTCCCCTTCTGGTAGTGGCTCCAGATAGGACAAGTTCCTCAATCTTTAGTGAAGCCGCCTCTTCTCGTCGCTGGCTCCCCCAGAAATAGACAAGCCTCTCTGTCTCGGCATCAGAGACAAAGCACCCTTGAAGACGCTTGGGTTTACCGGCCTCAGTGGGCATATAGAGCATGTCTCCTTTACCTAGCAGCTTTTCAGCACCACCGCCATCAAGGATAGTGCGTGAATCTACCTGAGAGGTAACAGCAAAGCTAATGCGGGTAGGAAAGTTAGCCTTGATTAAGCCAGTAACCACATCGACTGACGGGCGCTGGGTAGCCACGATGATGTGAATACCGGTAGCTCGGGCAAGCTGGGCTAATCGGCATAAAATATGCTCGACCTCATCTAAGCCGGCCATCATTAAATCAGCCAGTTCGTCAATGATAAGTATCAGGTAGGGGAGTTTCTCCTCCCCCTGCTTGTTTCTATTATAACCCTCAATGTTACGGGCACCGGCTGCAGCCAGTTGTTGATACCGCTTATCCATTTCCTGGTTCAACCAGCGGAGCATGCTCAAGGCTTTGTTGGTATCAACTATGACCGGGGTAGCCAGATGGGGTATGCTGTTAAATGGGGTCAGCTCAACCCGCTTAGGGTCAATCATAATGAACCGAACATCATTAGGCGTATTATGTAGTAGCAGGCAGCAGATGATGGAATTTAAGCAAACTGTCTTGCCACTCCCGGTAGCTCCGGCAATAAGCAGGTGTGGCATCTTAGACAGGTCAGCGGCTACTGCCTCACCGCCAGCTCCTTTACCCAATGCTATACCCAGTTTAGACCTGGCCTCTGTTTTTTGAAAAGCGCTAGTCTCTATTACCCCTCGCAGACTAACCAGACTTGAAATTGTATTGGGCACTTCAATACCTACTACCGATTTACCTGGTACCGGAGCTTCAATCCTGATGCTGGTTGCCGCCAGGGCAAGAGCTAGGTCACTAGCTAGTGAGGTAATTCTCTCCACCTTGACCCTTGTCTTAGCCACCTCTTCCTGCCTTACTTTGACATTGCCGTCCCTATCTCTTTCCTTTATTTCCTTTATCTTCCTGTCCCACCCAGGTTCGACGCCAAACTGGGTGACTGTTGGGCCGGCGTTTATCTGCACAACCTTAGTTTCAACCCCGTAACTGGCTAGGGCTTCCTCAATAAGCCTGGCTCTCTGTACATTGTCGGCCTGACCAAACTCGATTTCGGGAGCCCTGTCCAGAATATCAATAGGTGGTAACTTCCAACCATCAACAACAACTAATGCTGGTGATTCGCCATATTTCTTCCATACCTCCTGAGCTACCTGTCGTAATTCCTGCAGAGCAGGAATAGGAGTAATCTCTGGGGTAACCACTTTCTTTTCTGGTTCTACATCGGGGGGTCTGGGGATTACTGCGACTGGCTTTTGTTGGGGGGCTGGTCTAGGCAGGGGGCGCCTTTTGAATAGTTTGCCTAGCCATGAAGTGAAGCTTGCCACTGAGCGGAAGCAAGCCCTTGGGGCTACTAAAATAATAGCTATAATGGCTAATCCCAGTATCCGAAGAATGCCGCTAAAATCAGGGTAGCCAATGATACCCAGACCAAAGCTGCCCCCCAAATTGAAGAAGGCAAATATTCCCCAGGCAGCCAGAGCCAAGGCAATACCACCTAGCCACTGATTCCAATGGTGAATAACAGAGGATAGCTTCCGTCGCCATAGCACGCCGACCATGGTTCCGATAGCTATGACTATAAGGAGTAGCCCCCAGCCAAACAGCCTTAGGGTATTATCCCTAATATTACTGGCCCATGAAGTCAGTATTGACCACTGCCAGAATAGCAGTGCCACGATGAGGGCTATTAGTATAAGTCGTCGTACCGGGGGCAGTGCTATGAAATGGAGTAGCCGGCTCCGCCATGACTTTCCTTCGGACTTTTTTCTGGATTTACCCCTGATATTAGCCTTGCTCTTAGCCATATAACCCTCGATGATTTGAGGCTACACCTTTACCATAAAGGGAAGAACCATAGGACGGCGTTTAGTCTGCTCATAGTAAAATTTATTTAGTGTATCCCTAACCTTAGTGTTGATAAAGCTCCACTCAGCAGGGCGGTCACCACTATGGTCCAGGGTTCGGGCTACTAAATCACGGCTCTCGTCTATCATATCTTTGGATTCCCTGGTATCAACAAAACCTCGTGAGACAATGTCAGGACGCCCCACCAGTTTGCCCGTTTGCTTGTTAACCGCAATAATTACCACTACTATTCCATCCCTTGACAGCATCCTTCGATTACGGATAACAACGCTGCCGATATCACCTACACTCAGACCATCTACATACACATTGCCCGAAGCAACCTTGCCTGTTATCTTGCCTGACTGCGGGTTAATCTCGAGGATATCGCCATCTTCTAGGATAAAGGTGTTGTCTTTTGGAATGCCTACTGATTGGGCTAATTTAGCGTGGAGGCTCAAGTGGCGATATTCGCCGTGGATAGGTACAAAGAATTTTGGCTTGACTAAATTTAGCAGCAGCTTCAGCTCTTCTTGGCTGCCATGCCCGTGAACATGAACCTGCGCTACCTTACTATATAATACCTGAGCCCCTTGCTTGAAAAGGTTGTCCACGGTCCTGTTGATTAGTGCCTCGTTACCTGGGATAGGTGTTGCTGAAATAACTACTGTGTCTCCCCGCAGGATATGAACCTGGCGGTGGTCCCGATTGGCCATACGGACCAGGGCTGAGGTAGGTTCCCCCTGGCTTCCGGTGGTAACAAAAACAATTTTATTGTGAGGCATACCTTTAAGCTCATCAAGCCGAGCCAGTATTCCATCAGGCGCATTAAGGTAGCCTAACTCCAGTGCCATACGTGCGGTATCGCTCATACTGCGCCCAACAATAAAGACGCGGCGCTGGTGCTTGGCAGCTGCATCAATAACCTGCTGAATACGGGAGACCAGTGATGAGAAGGTAGTTATAATCACTCTTCCCGGCGCATCAGCCATAACATGGTCCAGGGTTTCACCAACTACTCTTTCTGATGGAGTGTAGCCTGGTAGTTCGGCATAGGTGGAGTCGGAGAGGAGGAGCAGCACCCCTTGTGCTCCTAGCTGAGCTAGCCGAGATAGCTCAGTTGGTTTACCACTAACCGGTGTATAGTCAAGCTTAAAATCTCCACTATGAACTATAGTGCCCATCGGGGTATGTATGATTAAACCTACTGAGTCAGGAATGCTGTGGCAAACAGGGAAGAACTCGACTTTGAATTTCCCCAAGGTGAACTGGCCGTTAGGCGGTATAACCCTAAGCTTAGCCTCTGATAATGCCTTTCGCTCTTTAAGCTTGACCGAGATAAGCCCTTGGGTAAGCCTTGTTGAATAAATTGGCACATTAAGCTGGGGCAGCAAATAGGGCAGAGCCCCAATATGGTCCTCATGACCGTGAGTAATAATTATACCTCTTATTTCCCCCCTTGTCTCCAGAAGGTAACTAATATCAGGGATTACCAGGTCAATACCTAACATTTCCTCCTCGGGGAACATAAACCCAGCATCAATGATGATGATGTCATCTTCATATTCTATTACCATCATGTTTTTGCCAATTTCGCTCAAGCCCCCGAGAGGGATTATCTTTAATCTTGGCTTAGTCATTAATCTTAAACCTCAAACATACTTAGTTGTTGTGGTTGTTGCTCGGCTTCTGCCACACTTTCTGCTTGTGCCAGGAGTGACGGAATTTTAAGCATATCATCCTCTATTGCCTGGCGCAGGCTTTGCTGGTGAAGGGCTGCCGCTGGGTGATACATAGCATAATGGATGACATTGTCCCGCTTTTGAGCAGTGCCGTGAATCTTGCTTATGCTCTTGCCGGGGAAGAACATTGCCATGGAATAGCGCCCCAGGGTTACAATCATCTTAGGGTGAATTAACTCAATCTGGCGTTCTAGCCACTTACGGCAGTTTTGTATTTCTGCAGGTAAGGGGTCGCGGTTTCCCTGCGGCCGGCACTTAATTACATTAGCGATATAGACCTGCTCACGTTTCAAATTAATGGAAGCCAATAACTCATCTAGATATTGTCCAGCTGAACCAACAAAGGGACGACCTTGCTGGTCTTCGTGCCAGCCTGGCGCCTCTCCGATAAATAGTATGTCGGCGTCTTCTGCTCCCTCACCGGGCACTACTTTGGTTCGGTATTTAGCTATTTCACACTGCTGGCAGAGTGCGATTTCTTTGTAAAGCTCACTCAGTGCAGACATCTCATCCTGTTAACCCAGGTAGGAAACTTTAACCAACTTTTGATTATGATAACACGCACAATATGTCAAGTCAATCAGATAGGGTTGTTTTCAAACCATGTCCCTCATCTACGGTCGTTGACAGTATAACGGGGGAGTTGTAGACTTCAGTAAGGAGGGGAAATGAGCTTTTTAAGACAAACTGACTCAGAAATTAGCCATGCCCTTTACATGGAGGGGAAACGGCAAAAGGAAACAATAAACCTTATCGCCGCAGAGAACTATGCCAGTCGGGCGGTGCTTGAGGCTCAGGGCTCCTTTCTGACCAACAAATATGCTGAGGGCTACCCTCGGCAGCGCTACTATGGCGGCTGTGAAAATATGGATATAGTGGAAGGTTTAGCTATCCAGCGGGCTAAAGAACTGTTTCACGCTGAGCATGCTAATGTCCAGCCGCACAGCGGGGCTCAGGCCAATATGGCAGCCTACTACGCCTTGCTCAACTATGGTGATACCGTTATGGGTATGAGCCTGGCTCATGGCGGTCATCTTACTCATGGGGACAAGGTGAGCTTCTCAGGTAAGTCGTATAATTTCATACCCTATGGTGTTAATCGGGAAACGGAAAGAATTGACTACCAGGAGCTAGAGAGGCTTGCCTTAAAGCACAAGCCCAAGTTGATTGTAGCTGGAACTAGTTCTTATCCCCGAATTATTGATTTTGAGCGTTTTCGGCATATAGCTGACCTAGTGGGGGCAAGGCTTATGGCTGATATAGCTCACATAGCTGGTATGGTAGCTGTAGGTCTACATCCTACCCCTGTGCCCTATGCTGATGTAATCACCTCAACCACTCACAAAACACTGCGCGGTCCTCGGAGCGCGTTCATTCTGTGCCGCAGTGCACTAGCCTCAGCAATTGATACGGCGGTTTTCCCGCAGATGCAGGGCGGCCCGTTCATGCATACCATCGCCGCCAAGGCGGTCTGCTTTCATGAGGCAATGCAGCCTGACTTTCTGGACTATCAACGCGCTATTCTGGATAATGCGCTGGTTCTAGCCAGTGAGCTTCAACGGCTTGGACTGCGCCTCTTAACTGGTGGAACGGACAACCACCTGATAATGGTAGATCTCACTGGGCAAGGAATCACTGGCAAAGCTGCTGAGGAGGCTTTGGGGAAAGCCGGCATTGTCGTTAATCGGGAACCAGTTCCTTTTGATAATCACCCACCGAGAGTAACCAGTGGCATAAGACTAGGCACACCAGCGGTGACCACACGTGGCTTCGGCAAGGAGGAAATGAAGCATATTGCTTCATTAGTGGTAAAAGTAATCGCTAATGTTGGTAACTCGGATATCCAGAACCAGGTGAGCCAAGAGGTTAGCCAGCTATGTCACCGCTTCCCAGTGCCTGGGATTGATGACTGATATTATTTAAGGAAAGTATCCCTTGGGGGCAAGTATAATATAATATACTATTTGCTGACTAATATTATATATATCTATTATTTTTAATACTATTTAGGAGTAAGTAGACTTGACATACTTGACAAAGGTATGTCTATATGCTATACTAGCGTATCACGATGGAAGGGGGGACTGTGGGTATCAAATCTCACAGTTGCCCCTTCTACTTTTTCAAATTTATACCTTAGATAATCTAAGAACATGATGTTGCCACCAGCAGCTTTCCATATTGCTAATACCGATATCGGTCAGGTTAACGGTGCGCATCTTTTCATCTACTGTATAGTCTTCTTCGCGGTGCAGGCGAGGGACAAGCCGAGCAAATATCTGATATTTCTGCCCTGCCTCCTCAGCCGGACCACTGATAATAAGCGGCGTGCGAGCCTCGTCAATAAGGAGATTATCTACCTCATCAACAATGGCATAGTTTAGCTCACGTTGCACACACTGGGATAAGTCTATAACCATATTGTCCCGTAGATAGTCAAAACCGAGCTCACTATTAGTGCCGTAGGTAATATCTGCCTCATAAGCTTCACGACGAAGGATAGGGCAAAAATGTTTCCAACGTGTATCCCCAGAGTCAAAGCTGGGGTCATAGAGGCGGGCAGGGGCATGTTCATCCGGGGTCTGTTGAGGGTAAATGCTGGCTACGCTTACCCCCAGGGTGTGATAGATAGGTCCCATCCAGTAGGGGTCTCGCCTGGCCAGATAGTCGTTAACAGTAGCCAAATGACAGCCCTGACCAGTAAGGGGAGTTCAGGTACAGGGGGAGGGTAGCCACTAAAGTTTTACCCTCACCGGTTTTCATCTCAGCGATTTTGCCCTGGTGAAGGACAACACCACCCATTAACTGGACATCAAAGTGGCGCTGACCTATAGTCCGCTTGGCAGCTTCACGAACAGCAGCAAAGGCTTCTGGCAGAAGCTCATCAAGGGAAGTACCAGCTTTAAGCCGAGCCTTAAACTCATCCGTCTTGGCACGAAGTTCGGCATCATTGAGTCGCTCAAATTCAGGCTCCAGCTCATTTATTCTGCTTACCACTGGCTGTAAGCGCTTTAACTCTTTTTCATTGGAATCAATAAGACTGCCTAGCCATTTAAACACAACTCACTCCTACTCAAACATAGCTCCTACAGATAGCCCGGTATGGATACGATGGACGGCTTCACCCAGTAGCGGGGCTATGGGCAAAACAGTAATCTTATCTAGCTTTTTCTCGTCGGTGACAGGAATGGTATCAGTAACTACCACCTCTTTCACCGGGCACGAGGCTATCCTCTGGATAGCTGGACCGGAGAATACCGGGTGGGTACAGCAGGCATATATCTCCTTAGCTCCCCGCTCCTCAAGGGCAGAGACAACACCTATCAAAGAGCCAGCGGTGTCTATTTCGTCATCTACAGTAAGAGCCACCTTGCCCTCCACTTCACCAATTACATTCAGTGTTTCAGCCTGGTCAACATTGCCTACGCGCCTCTTTTCTATAATAGCTAATGGAGCATTAAGCTTAGCTGCTAAATCCCGCGCCCGCTTGGTAATGCCTATATCGGTGGCAACTACCACCAAGTCATCAAAGGTTTTTTCTTCAAAATAATGGCTAAATAGATAAAGAGCCGTTAGTTCATCAATGGGTATATTAAAAAAGCCCTGAATCTGCGCCGCATGCAAATCTACTGTCAGCACTCGGTTAGCACCAGCAGTAGTAAGTAGGTCAGCCACCAACCTGGCCGTTATCGGCACTCTGGGTTGGTCCTTCTTATCAGTGCGACCGTAACCATAATAAGGGACTACAGCAGTAATGCGCCCAGCCGAGGCTCTCTTCAGGGCATCAAGCATAATCAAAAACTCAACTAGGCTCTTATTGACTGGGGAGCAGATAGGTTGAATAACAAAGGTGTCTCGCTGGCGGACATTGTCTAGAATACGAACGAAGATATTCTCATTACTAAACTCAAAGACCTCACACCTGCCTAAGGGTATACCCAGATATTCAGTAACCGCCTGGGCTAAAGCAGGATGGGCATTACCAGCAAAGACCTTCAGTTCATCCATTATAACTATTACCCCCCTTTAAATGGAGACTTTAGCTTACTTAGATACATTATATCACTATCACCGCCTAACCTCACCCCCCTACTTCAAAGGGGGGGGGATTAGTTGGAAAGGGGCTTTAGAGGGGTAGCGTCCTTCTAAATAAAATATACCCCCCCTTGCCATCTATATCTTGACACCACCTATTTTAGTAGTATAATCCGCATTAACAATGAGAAAACCATTAAGTAACTACGCTTTTATTGACGGCACAAACTTACATTTGTCAGCCAAGTATCTAGGATGGGAAATAAATTGGGCAACATTTAGAGAATATCTACAGAAAAGGCATAATATAACCCATGCCTACTATTTCATAGGATACTTGAAGAAATATCAATCTCTTTACGATGATTTAACAGATTACGGTTACACTCTAATCCATAAGCCTGTGCTCACATTACCCGATGGAAGCACCAAGGGAAATTGTGATGCCGAGATAGTTCTACATACGATGATTCAGATTGATAATTACAACAAGGCAGTAATTGTGACAGGTGATGGTGATATAGGTTGTTTGGTAGAGTATTTGCGTGGCGTTGACAAATTCAAGCTCGTCATAGCATGCAGGCAAGATAGCTGTTCTCATTTGCTAAGGAAAGCTGCTGGTGGCAACATCATGTTCTTAGATTATCTAAGGTATAAATTTGAAAAAGTAGAAGGGGCAACTGTGAGATTTGATACCCACAG
>JABUBK010000371.1_pt1 | contig 10754 bp, 14 predicted proteins | sample 7332671 | NCBI WGS metagenome assembly JABUBK01 (sample SAMN07256342, study PRJNA390944) | subsurface metagenome | isolation source: Methane hydrate marine sediment | place: Pacific Ocean: Eastern North Pacific, ODP site 1244 | collected 2002
TTATGCTCTCATCACTCGTTACCAAGAAGAAATTGACTGGCCCTACGTGATAAGACAAGCGGAAGGAAATGGACAAAGAGTTGGACTCTACTATGCCCTCTATTTCGCCAAAGAACTCCTGGATGCTGAGATTCCCACAAAGGTTCTTGAGCGAATTAAACCCGGGTGGTTCCATAATAAGCTGGTTTGCAGTCTGCTGAATCCCGAGCAAATTCTCCATCCGGTTAGGGATAGCTCGGTAATGATATATTGGGACCTCATTAAGCTCCTCACCACTGATCGTCTGGGAGATGCAGTCAAGATTTTGGTTCAGCTAGCCTCCTCATATTCTGGAGAGGTTGCTATTCGTTACGGCTCATCCTCTTCAAATAAATCTCCTCACTTCGATCGCTTTTTGCGACCCTTGCATTTAGCCTGGTTAGTAAGTAGAATGGCATTCCAAATCTTGAAGAAATAGGACCTGCCTCCGGTGATTTCAGCGAAGGTTTTCCTGCAAGAACGAGCCGTTACCAGCTCCTCCCAGAGAGTATTTTCTCAATAACCCTTTCCGATATTTGCAAGATAAAGACTCTGGGGTGGAAGCCCATAAATTCCATAGAAAAGAGCGTAAATGATTACGTGGCCTGGCTCAAGGAAGAAGAAGTTATCCAGGATTTGGTCGAATCTGCTCAGAAAAAGATGAAAGATCAGGGCGTGATAAGAAAGATAAGAGCCTGATCACGAAGAGGAAGATATGATAATCACCCAGACGCCTCTAAGAATAAGTTTTTTTGAGGCTGCTGAGGATTTTATAAAAAAATTATACAAATGGAAGTAACTTTAAATGAGAACTACAACGAAAGAGATTGATCCTGAGGATTATATTCTTTCCGTGCTTTCTCCCGAGGAGAGGTTGGATTCCGCCTTTAAAATCGCCAGGGAAGCGTTCAAAAAAACTAAGTTAACTATCAAAGACGTTGAGGATGCAATTGAGAGGATACGGAAAAAAGCTTACAAAGAAGAAAAATAAAGTCGTCGTCGATACAGGTGTTCTTATATCTGCATTGAGAAGATTTCTCGACTTGTGAGTAAGAAAAAGTGGGACAGGGGATTCCTACCATCATCTGGAATGTTGTCCTTAGAAATTAATGGCATTAATTTCTCCTGAGCAAAGCCTTTAAATTTTTCTTGACGTCCACTTTCCTCAAACCTTTTTCCAATAACACTTATTAACTCATTAGCCACGCAGTCAAAAATAATCATCTTAGTGTAGACAACTTTGGATCCCACGAAGACAACGTCAACTGCCTTCATCTTCTCATCCAGGGTGAAAAGAATAATGAACGAATTTATTCGACCCTTAAATTCGTTGCCATTATATAATCTTCTAAGGAGAAGTCAAAATCTGACTTTCTATACGCTGACAATTGCAAAGAAGAATCGAATTTTTTGTATCGCTTATGAGCGGAATACATCCTTTTTCAAAACTATGAGGGAAATTTATCTGTAAGATTCTTTTCTATGTTTTATCCTGTAGACATAGATCATCTTGTTTTTATCATCTACACGATATAGAATTCTATAATTCCCACTTCTTATGCGATAACCCTCTTCGGCGGTCAACTTTAAACAACCGGAAGGACGAGGATTAGATGCTAAAGAAATTATTTTATTTTTTATCTGAGTAAAAAACTTTTTATCTAAGCTGTCTAAATCTTTTCTTGCTGAAGGAATAATATTTATTTTATGCACCGCGACTCCTCAAATATTTCTCAAAAGGAATAGCGAGTTTTTCTTCCTTGCGAAGAGTTTTCAAGTCTAAAAGATCCTCTTTGAGCTCTTCTTCTTCTAGTTTTTCTTTAATGGCTTCTTCTACAAAGAAGCCGTATTTAATGCCGTGTTCCTTACAGAATGTTTTAAAACTCTTTATAACCTCTTCACTAATCTTTATAGCAAATGTAGTTTTACCCATTGTCCTCACCTCCTATTAAAATATACTATAAAATTATAACTTTGTCAATATAAAGTTAGTTAAATATTATTTTTAAAAACCTGACCACCCTTTCCTCAGCCGTTGAGGCTAGGCTGAATAGATCTTTTACCATCTCATTTTCTTCTAATTGGTATCTTCCCTGGTTCTATGGTAATCAGATTTCCCTTAAAGTTACCTTCCGATAGGTCCTTAAATCTTTCTAGAAGTTGGCGGTTTATCTCCTCAGTCAACATTTCATTGGAAAAGTGCGCGATAACAATTCCGAAATGGTTGCCCACTGGATAGGGAGTGGATGCGTAGATGCGGGGATGATAGCCTTTAAAAAGGTGATAGTGGTAATTTTTGCTTTTATTCTAGTTGGCGAGTTAAACTCGGGGCTACCAGCAAAACAATTAGCTAAGTACGCTATCGCTATATTACCTACACCCGTTTTGCATACTCCAGATTTTCCTGGTGTTTTCGGAGGAAAGGATGGGAGCACCTTACGGCTCAATGAGCAGAATCAGATTAAAGAATTAGAATTTATTGCTCTTCCCAAAACAGTATTTAAAATTGAAGAAATCATTGAAAAGAACGGGAGAATAGTATACAAAGTAACAACAAGTGATTATCCTTACCCGACAAACAAAGGCTATTTTATTGATAGTAGATTTGTGAAAATAGTGGAAATAAAGCCTCCTGACAGGCTTAAGAAACTGCCTTCAAAGCGAGCTATTATCCAAAATCTTCTATCTGCCGAAGGTAGTAATTATCTGTGGGGTGGGAACTATAAAGATGGTGTCCCTGAAATGCTCTCTTTTTATAAACCGACTTCTTCACTTTCCCTGGCCACTGCGAAGGTTCAGGATAAATGGATATTGAAAGGAGTAGATTCCTCCGGTCTACTCTACTACGCTACAAATGGTTACACCCCCCGAAACTCAGGTAGATTAGTTAGCTATGGCAATCCTGTCCGGATAGCTGGTTTAAAGGTTGATGAGATCATCCAAAAAGTAGAGCCTCTAGATATAATCGTATGGAGAGGACACACTGGTGTTATCCTTAATTTATACTCATCTCGCCACAAAGATATAGAGTGTGTAATTGAAAGCCGCATAGACTATGACGAACACAAAGAGGGGTTTCAAGGAGGGGTTAGGATTCGTCCACTTAGAGAAGTGTTAGTAGAAATTATGGAGAGGCGGATTCCCGTTGACAGTTATGATCAGAAACTGGAAGAAGGAAAGAAGAAATTTGTTATCCGTAGATGGTATGAGTGAAAAGGCAGGATTAGAGGATTAAAAGGCAAAACAAAAAGAAAGGATTAGAAAACAAAGAGAAAAGCGAATGAAAACAAAGTTATAGAAAGGAGAAAGGGAATGAAGAATGTAAAGGCAGTAATTTTGGCAGCGGGAGAGGGAACCAGAATGAGGTCACCACTAAGTAAGCTTATCCATCATGCGTACTATCAATCTCTGGTGGAGTTTCCGGTAAGAGCCTGTATAGAAAGTGGGATAGATGAAACTATTGTTGTGGTGGGATATCAAGCGGATAAGGTAAGGGGTATTCTGGGTGAGAAATTTACCTATGTATATCAGAAGAAAAGACTGGGCACAGGAGATGCCTTAAGGCAGGCTGTTCCTCTTTTAAGAAGTTTTAAAGGAGAATTGGTGGTCCTTCCGGGAGACGCTCCTTTTATTACTTCTTCAGTACTGATTGAGTTAATTCATCAGCATAGAAAGACAAAACCAGCGGCTACTGTGGTAACAGCTCTTCTGTCAGATCCTGGATACTATGGAAGGGTTATTCGTAATGGCTATCTTGGGATTAAGAGGATAGTGGAAAGTAAGGATGCGAGTCCAGAGGAAATCGAAGTCAAGGAAATAAATAGTGGTGCTTACTGTTTTGATACACAGAAGCTTCTGCCGCTGCTTTCTCAGTTAAGTTGTAATAATATGAAGAAAGAGTACTATTTAACTGAGGCAATTTCTTTATTTAACCAAAAAGGGTTCGGGGTAGAGGCATTGAGAGTAGATGACCCTACAATTGCCTTAGGAGTTAACACAAGAAAAGATCTTAAAAGAGTGATTCAGATAATGAAGGAGAAAAGATAAAGGAAAAGGGGGGACGGGATTATTTTTTATCTTGGGATGGCAGAGTTAAAGGAGTAGAGATTCTTCCTCCCCAAAGGCATCACGCATCAATTTACTTTGACGTTGGTAGGCTAAGTGGGGATTATAGAGTCTCTCTCCTAGAGTTATAATGTGGCTCTTATCCACCGTTACCGGAAGATGCAAAGTAGCTTCTTCTTCCACTTGTTTTACCCCTGTCTCGCTCCAGTTTTATTCTTTCTCGATTCTTTCCACTTCGATGGTGCAGTTTGTTACCAGCGCTGCCAGAGCTCCTACTGCAGCCAGGATAGGGGCAAGTAGAGCTCCTATGGCCGCAACTGTAAGAGGAATTTCTATTAAGGTCTTCCCCTCTTGTTTTATAACGATCCTCCTGATGTTTCCTTCATGAAGTATTTCTTTAACCCGGTTGAGCAGTTCACTTCCCGAGACCACAAATTCCTCTTTCCTGATTTTTTTCTCATCGCTAACCTCCGCCCCGCATTGTAGACAGAACTTGGCATTGACAGGCAGCCTTGCCCGACACTTTGCACAAACAACTGCTTTTTCCATCATATCTCCTTCCTCAGCATTTTCAATGTTAAAGTAACCAGCTTAAGCTTTAGGCTCATTATAGGCTCCTCTAATTCTTTGTCAATCAAGGGAGCCTTCTCCTTGGGGAACAGCTATGGGGATAAAAAGAGGTTGTCCGAACCTATCCTTACCAAATTCCCGGATGATACTTTGACCCTGGGTTGAGGTAACCCATTCGATGTAGGCCACGGCCAGGATATAGTTGACATGGGGGAACTTGGCGGGATTCACAGCAATGATACCGTAGGGGTTGAAGAGATCAGGGTCCCCCTCACAGAGTACCTGTAGGTTAATCTTCCCTGAGCAGGCAAGGTAGCTGCCCCTATCTGCCAGGGTGTAAGCAAGTTTCTGGTTGGCTATTTGAATAACAGCCCCCATTCCCTGACCCGCCTCCGAGTACCAGATGCCCTGGGGCACAATACCAGCTTTTTCCCACAGTGCTAGCTCCTTTTTATAAGTTCCTGAGTCGTCCCCCCTCGAGATAAAGAGGGTCTCTGTTTGGGAAATCCTCCTCAGGGCCTCTTTGGCATCTTTCATTCCCCGGATTCGGGCCGGATCGGCTGCCGGACCGATTATAATGAAATGGTTGTACATAACATCTCTTCGATTTACGCCATACCCGTCGGCGAGAAATTTATCCTCGGCCTGACGGGCATGAACAAAGACCACATCCACATCTCCCCTGGAGGCAATCTTCAGGGCCTTGCCCGTTCCAACAGCAATGATATCCACGCGGCAGTTGAATCTTTCCTCAAAAGGGGGATTCAAAGCCCCGAAAAGACCGGAATTGTCGGTACTGGTGGTACTGGAGATCTTCAATCTCTCCACAGCCAGGCTTAGGGGAGCACTGGAAAGGATTAAGGTGAGGGTAAGAGGTAGAATCATCTTCTTCATGGGTCTTAACAAAATATCATTGCGGCGAAAATTTGTCAACATCTTTGGGGTAGGATTGGTAAATATGAGTAATAATAATTCCTTTTTGGTTATTTTAGGGCTTGACTTTTTGAGGCTTTCTGCTACCGTGTTTTTGATATTGAGAGAGGGAGGAGCCTATGGGCTATCTGAGTGAGGCTCTGGGGACTGCTGGACGTCTTATCTTTACCCTGGATCCTGAAATCTTGGAGATTGTTGGGCGCTCCCTCAGGATTTCTCTCACCGCAACATCCCTGGCCAGCCTGGTGGGAATTCCTCTTGGTTTTCTCATCGGCTCTAAAGATTTTCAGGGAAAGGCAATAGTGATTATCATTGTTCACACCCTTATGGCACTTCCCACCGTGGTGGTGGGTCTTCTGGGCTATGCTCTTCTTTCAAGACAGGCTCCCTTAGGTTTCCTTGAGCTTCTCTTCACTCCTCGAGCCATGGTTATGGGTGAGTTTATTCTCTCACTACCTATTATTACCGCTCTCACCATCTCAGCGGTTCAGGGAGTTGATCGGCGAGCTATTCTGACCGCTCAGACTCTGGGAGCGGGAAAGATTCGGGTGGCCTGGACAGCGCTGATGGAAGCACGCTACTCTCTCTTAGCGGCAGTCATTGCCGGATTCGGACGGGCAGCATCTGAGGTGGGATCAGCCATGATGTTGGGAGGCAATATTCGATTTTACACCCGAACTATGACCACCGCTATTGCTCTGGAAACCAGCAAGGGAGAATTTGGCTTTGCTCTGGCCCTGGGACTATTTTTGCTTTTGGTGGTGTTCTCGGTAAATATTCTCCTCCACCTTTTCCAGATGAGGGTTAGAGTAAAATGATGAGATCCCGGACCTATCCGCAGTTTGAGCTTCAGGACATTATCCAGAGGTTTGGGAAAAGGAAGGCTCTGCAAATTCCTCATTTAGTCCTGGAGGGCGGTGAGATTTATGGATTTGTGGGACCCAATGGTTCGGGGAAAACCACCCTTCTCTATATTATGAATCTACTGCTTCGACCCACCTACGGTGAAGTCTTTTTTGAAGGAAAACCTATTTATGGAGATACCGGCTGGAGAACTTCGGCCCAAAGAAAGATGACCATGGTTCTACAGAATCCATATCTGTTCAACGCCACAGTGGAAAAGAATATAGAATACCCCCTTAAACTCAGGGGGCTGCCTAAGAGAGAGCGCCTCGGTATCGTCGGGGATATTCTGGATGAGGTAGGTCTTGCCGGCTTTGAGAAGCGAGGAGCGAGATACCTCTCGGGTGGAGAGACTCAACTGGTGGCATTAGCCAGGGCTCTGGCTCTCAGTCCCAGGGTTCTTTTTCTGGATGAGCCTACTGCCAATGTCGATGCCAAACGCATCCACCAGCTGGAAAATATTATAGCAAAGGTTAATCGGGAACGAAGCACTACTGTTGTTCTCACCACTCACAATCTCGCCCAGGCCTATCGAATAGCCGACAGAGTTTTTTCCCTCTTTGAGGGACGCCTGGTCTCCCCCGCCATGCATAATCTCTTTAAGGGAGCTATCCGCACCTCTCCAGAGGCAACCTACTTTGACACGGGGAAGATAAGAATCCAGATTCCTTCTGAATACAAAGATTCTGAATCAGGGCATGCTAGCGTGAATCCGGATGAGATCATTCTTTCCAGAAAGCCTTTTGTTTCCAGTGCGCGCAATACTTTCGCTGGTGTCATTATCCAGATATCATCCGGGGAGGGGAAGGTTCATCTAGAGATAAACTCAGGTGAACTATTCAGGGTCGAGATTACCAATCAGTCTTTCCGAGAGATGGGTCTGAATCTTGGATCCAGAGTTTACCTTACTTTTAAAGCTACGTCAGTCCATATTCTTTAGCTAAAAGATGAGAGAAGAGGTGATAGCATGGAGAAAGAGATGCTGACAGCCAGGGAGGTGGCAGCTTATGTTAATATTAATGAGAAGATGGTCTACCGTCTGGTTCGAGAAGGTCGCCTGCCAGGAACTCAAATTACAGGAAAATGGACCTTTTCTCGAGCTCTGGTTCGAAACTGGATCGAATCAAACTCCCTTCATAAGCTGAAATCCTTCCCTCTATCCCCTCATCCTTCGCTGCTTCACTCTGAGGCCCTGTTTATTGCTGGAAGCAACGATCTTATTATGGAGAGGATGCAGACTCATCTTATCAAAGCGTTCGCTCCCCGGATCCTAACCTATATTGCCAATACAGGAAGCCTGGGAGGGCTGAGAGCTCTTCATCTGGGCCGGGCTCATCTGGCAGGCGTGCATCTTTATCATCCCCAGAGCAAAGAATATAATATTCCCTATTTAAAAGATTTCCTCCCCGAAGAAGAAACTCTCCTCTTCCACCTTGCCTCAAGATGCCAAGGGTTTATCTGTCATCCACGTCGGAGCGGTTTTTTTGAGGGTGTAGGGGATTTGGTTTCCCGAGATTGCCGATTGGTAAATAGAGAGCCAGGATCAGGAACCCGCCTACTGCTGGATCATCTTCTGGCAGAAGAAGGTATTAGCCCGAGGAAGGTGCGTGGATATTCTCAGGAAGTCTTCACCCATATGGAGGTGGGGTTGGCAATTTTGCATGACGAGGCAGATGTTGGGCTTGGTATAGAAGCAGTGGCAGAGTGTCTTAATCTTAAGTTCATTCCCATAACCACCGAGCGCTATGATCTGGTAGTACCTAAAAGGAATCTCTCAATTAAAAGTGTTCAAGTATTCTTCAATCTGCTCAACTCAGCCAAATTCTTTAAGTTGGCGGGCAAGCTTGCCGGATATGATCTGAAAGACTCGGGCAAGATACTTTACTAGCTTGGCAGGATGCTCATTCAATTGAAAATATAGCTTGAGCTTAAGAAAAAGTCAACCGGAGGTTATCTCACTTATGAGGTTTAGATAATCTTTGAGAAGGCGAGTGATGAGAAACTTCTCTCGAACCAGCTTTTTCCCTGCCCTTCCCATCTCTCGGGCTTGAGTTGGATTTTTGAGGAGATATTCAACCCTTTCGGCTGTTTCCCTCACCGAAGTGACCAGAAAACCGTTTTCTCCGTCCCTTATCTGGAGTTTAATTCCTCCAACCTTTCCTCCCACCACCACCCGCTCCTTCCAGAGAGCCTCGGTCACCGTCAGTCCAAAACCTTCCTTCAGGGATTTTTGGATGACTACATCAGCTCCCGTCTGCAGGGCATTGATTTCCAAGAAACTGGTGGGGGGAAGGTCCAGGATATGAAGGTGAGGGTCATCTTTTGCCTCATTCCTCACCTGAGCCAGCATCTGGGGACCTTCTGGATCATCTTCAGCGCCTCCTCCGGCCAGAACTAACCGACAATCCATTTTTTCCTTCAGTATTCGATAGGCTTCGATGACTCCCAGGGGATCCTTGGAAGGGTCAAATCGGGAGACCTGGAGTAGAATGGGCCTGTCTTCAGGGATGCGGAATTTTTGATAAATGTCCCTCACCTTTTGCGGGGGAAGGTCCCGGTTTTTTTCACTGAGAGGATCAATGGAGGGAGGAATGATATACTGGGGAATGGAGAGAGCCTGTTGAAATTCCGACGTGGAAAAAATAGCCGCATCGTAGCTGGCAATATAGGGATGAAGAAATTCCCAGACCTCTCTTTTGGGGCTGGAGAGATCTATATGGCATCTCCAGACCCACTTATTCTTAGCTTTTGCCTCCACCAAAGGTACAGGCTGGATGTCGTGAATCACCACCACATCAGCATCGAGACGGAGCCGTTTGGCATTTTCTCTATTAATCTTTTGGTATTCCCCCAGCATATCCCGAGTGAGGCGAGGTTTGCCTCCCACCCCCTGAAGGGCATTATGAAAAGACTTAGTTATCCGGAAGAATTCTTTAGTTCCCTGGATTACCTTCCACTCACACCGAATACCCAGGTTTTGAAAAAGAGGCACCAGACTCTTTAGTATCTCTGCAACGCCGCCCCCTGCGGTAGTAGAATTAATATGGAGGAGGCTTATGCCACCTAGCCTGTGGGCTAGATCCCTGAGCTTTTCAATTTCTTTGGAACCTACGATCTTCTCATATTTAGAGAGCTTGGAAACCATCAGGATTTTCTCCTATCAGCTAAAAACATTATCCTTTGATGGAACCTGCCAGAATGCCCCTTACAAAATAGCGCTGTAACCCGAAGAAAATACTGAGGGGCAGGATCATAGAGATAAATACCGCTGCGGTAAGCACCTCCCAATTCTGGCCATAGGACCCCACCAGGCTGCTCACCTGGACGGTAATAGGTGCCACATCTGGTGTTCCTCCTAGATAGATAAGGGCCACCAGAAGGTCATTCCATACCCAGAGGAACTGAAAGATGGTGACGGAAGCAATAGCAGTAACGGAGAGGGGCAGAACCAACCGGAAGAAGATCTGAAGCGTAGATGCACCATCTATGGAAGCTGAATCAAATAGTTCACTGGGCAAGGCTCCTATGAAATTGTACAGGAGATATATGGTGAGAGGAAGGCCATAGCCGGTATGGGCTAACCAGATTCCAGGAAAAGTACCAGCAAGACCCAGTCGGTTAAAAACCCGTAAGATGGGAATCATAGTTGTTTGGAGAGGTATCACCAGGAGGGCTACCAACATTATGAAGAGGAACCTTCGGCCGGGAAATCTCATCCAGGCAAAGGCGTAGGCAGCAAACGCCGCTATCATAATAGGAAGAATAGTGGCAGGGATGGTAATGATGAGACTGTTCAAGAAAGCTCGCCCTATGCCGCCCTGATTAATAACGCTTCCATAGTTTGTTAGTGTATACTGGGTAAACTGAAAAGGTATCCTCAGGGCAGTCCACCAGCCGGTAGCTGCCACATCCTGGGCGGGTCTGAAGGAGGTTACTAAGACGCCAAGAGTGGGAAATATCCATACTAGGGCGATGAGGATAATTACTACGTGAAGTGGCACCCGAGAGAGAATTCTCATTAGTCTTTCCATTATCGCAGGAACTCCTCTTTCTTGAAGCGCCGGATGTTAATTAGCATCATAGGGACAATAAACAAGAGCAAAATTACGGCAATAGTGCTGGCCCGGCCAAAATTTCTGAAATGGAACATTTCCTTGTACATACGGTTGGCAATAACCTCAGTTGAGAAGTTACCGTTGGTCATAACATAGACGATATCAAATATCTTGAGTACAAAGATGATCATAGTGGTAGTGAGTACAGCC
>JABUBK010000373.1_pt1 | contig 10745 bp, 12 predicted proteins | sample 7332671 | NCBI WGS metagenome assembly JABUBK01 (sample SAMN07256342, study PRJNA390944) | subsurface metagenome | isolation source: Methane hydrate marine sediment | place: Pacific Ocean: Eastern North Pacific, ODP site 1244 | collected 2002
AGCAGGGGAGAATTGCTTAAATTAGCCAGGCAGTTGGGTTCGGATGTAGCTTTCTTTCTTTACGGTGGCACGGCTCTGGTCGAGGGCAGGGGCGAAATAGTAACTCCTCTACCACCATTACCCCATATGTGGGTTGTCCTGGCGATACCGTCTGTGCCCAGGCTGCCGGGGAAGACAAAACAACTTTATGACAGCCTAAAAGCCAATCACTACACAGAGGGGCAGATTACCCAGAAGGTGGTAGAGGAGTTAAGGGAGGGCAGAGAATTTACACCCTCGCTTTTGTTCAATACCTTTGAGAATGTGGCTTTTACTCGCTTCTCAGGGCTAGGTGTGTCCCGTGACCATATCGTGAAAGTTGGTGCCGCTGATGTTCACCTGGCTGGCTCAGGACCGGCTTTATTTACTCTGGTAAAGGACAGGGCTCAAGCTGAGGAACTATACACTCGCCTCCAGTCGCAGAGACTGGAACCCTATCTAACCGATACCCTAACCACTATAGAACAGATAGAATAAATAACCTATAATTGTTCTACGTAGGCTTAGTAATGGAGGTATCAAATGAGCGATACAGAGAAAAATCTGCAGGAAGCCTTTGCCGGGGAAAGTCAGGCTAACCGTCGCTACCTGTTCTTTGCCGATAAGGCGGAGAAGGAAAGTCATCCCCAGGTAGCCAGGCTATTTCGGGCAGCAGCTGAGGCGGAGACGGTTCACGCCCGCAATCACTTTGCCGCTATGAATGGAATTGGCTCAACCAGGGATAATCTGCTGGCGGCGGTCATGGGGGAACACTATGAGTTCACCAGAATGTATCCCCCTTTTATTGAGCAGGCCGAATCGGAAAATAATAAGAGGGCTCAGCGTACCTTTGAATATGCCAACGAGGTAGAGCAAATCCATCATGGTCACTTTGAGGAGGCGCTTAAAGCCCTTGAGGTGGGTCAACAGGTCAAGGATGAGCCTTACTTTGTCTGCCAGGTGTGTGGCAATACTGTCGCCGGGGAAGCCCCGGATAAGTGCCCCGTCTGCGGCGCCCCACGCGATAGGTTCAAGCGAGTGGAGTAGGGGGTTTGTGGCGGGTACTATCGCCTACTTGTAAAACCTATTATAATATATAAGATACGATGTGACATGAAATGATAGTCTATACTCGTCAGGACAAGGCGGTGAAGGAAGCTATCAAAGCCATAAAAAAAGAAGAATGGCACAAACATGAGAGAGACAGGGAGATAGCAGAAACGGTGCATTCCATGAATGGAACCAAAGAGGCATTTCGTCTCATAGTGCAGCGCTGGCCTAAGCGGCAAGGGGAGCTATTTGACCCTGAGCCCTACTGTTACCATGTCATTGCCACCAATAGGGAGGAGCCAGCGGCTGAAGTAGTTTCTATCCACAATCAGCGGGGGCAGGTGGAGAACTTCATCAAGGAGTTGAAGGATGGTTTTGGCATGAACTGGATGCCCTGTGGTGAAACGTATGCTAACGCGGTGTTCTTCAGGATAGGGGTAATAGCTTATAACCTCTTTCTAGCCCTTAAGCTTCTGGGCCTGCCGGCGTGGTGGCGTACCTCTACCATAGCCACGGTGAGATGGAAGCTCTACCAGATAGCGGCCAGGCTGGTATACCATGCCCGTCAGGTGGTGCTGAAGTTGGCTACCTCTGTAGATAAAATTAACCTTTTCCATCAGGTCTGCCACAGGTGTTTACAGGTAGGTTATGGGTAGAGGGTAACAAACTGGGATGAGTGATTAAAGTTGTTAGCCCTTGGGAGGGAGGATGAATTATGCCCACCAGAGTTGAAGTGGTCTTCAAAATCATAAGTCATTGGGCTAAGGGGGTCCTCTTTTGCCTCTGATTGGTACAAACTTCTCAGAAAAAGAGCAAGACAAGTCAAGAAAGACGGGTAAATTCCACTGCCGGTGCTAATTTTTCAGCCATAAAATTCTCAATCGCTGATTTTGGGTTGAGATTGTTTAAGAACATGATTACGCTTTGTCATTGCGATGGGCGAAGCCCGAAGCAATCTTGCTCGATACTCTATGCCAGGTTCAGAGATTGCTTCGCTAAGCTCGCAATGACGCAATCGAGCTTCTCCCTTGTGGGTTGCTAAACGACCTCTAATTGCCATTTGGTCAAGGGGTACTGATTTTCAAGGATAAATAGCCAGCGCCTCAAGCCCAGTTGTCTCAGGCAGGCTAAGCATAAGGTTCATATTCTGGATGGCTTGCCCGGCTGCCCCCTTGACCAGATTGTCAATACAGCTAATAACGATAAGCTTCTCTCCCCGCCGGTCAATGGTGGGGTGAATGAGACAAAGGTTATTGCCCCAGGTGTGTTTGGTGTGGGGAGAGGATTCTACCACTCTGACAAAGGGCTTATCCTTGTAGAAATCCAGGTAGAGGTTCCTTAGCTCCTCCGTCCCTTTTTCACCGGCAGCAACCTTGCCCGGGGATAGGGTGGCATAGCAAGTAGTTAGTATTCCCCTGGTCATCGGTATCAGGTGGGGGACAAAGGTCACTGAGGGCGGCTGTTGGGGACGAAGCAGCTTTAGCTCCTGGATAATCTCAGGCAGGTGTCTATGCCCATCTAGGGCATAGGCAGTGACATCTTCATTAGCCTCTGAATAATGAGTTTGCCGGCTGAGAGTTCTGCCAGCCCCGGAGACACCTGACTTGCTATCGATAATAATGTCAGGTTCGATTAGTCCGGCTTTAACTGCCGGGGCTAAGGCCAAAATAGCTCCGGTGGGATAGCAACCAGGATTAGCTACCAGTTGGGCAGAGGTAACCTGAGATCGGTATAGTTCGGGTAGACCATACACCGCTTGTTCCAGTAGTTGTGGGGCGGGATGAGTGAAACCATACCACGTCGGGTATTCAGCGGCATCCTTCAATCTAAAATCGGCGCTAATATCCACCACCTTAATGCCACGGTTGAGCAACGGCATGACCTCTTTAACGCTCTCCTTATGGGGCATGGCGGAGAACGCTAGGTCAACCTCCCCTAGCTCAGCTTCAATAGTCAAGTCTATGCTAGCCAGGTGGGGGAAAACTGAGCCTAGCTTTTGTCCAGCCGCACTCCGCCCGGTAGCCGAAGTAAGTTCTACTTCTGGGTGCTGGTACAGTAGCCGTGCCAGCTCAACACCGGCGTAAACGGTAATATTGATAATGCCTACTTTAGCTTTACTCATTAGAAATCTCCGCGCTCACCAATTCTGACTGATTGGCTTTATCTCCCTAAAGCGCCTCTTCCAGAGCTGCCAGCTGCTCTCTGGTACCAATGACAATTAGCTGGTCGCCGTCTTCGATACAATACCCTTCGTGACGAAATCATTTAACACCTGTAATACCTATAGCTAGCTGCTTGTGAAGATAATATCATAGCATTCCAATTATTATCAAACCTGGCATGGAGTAGAATGCGACCAAGGATTATGCTCGGTTTTAGTTGTTGGGGGTAGGTAGCGGTGATATAATTGGCTCTAATGTTGGTCAGGGACAGAGGGGGTGAAGTTGATGAATACTCGCTATCAGCAGGCCCTGGACTATATCTACAGCTTCATTGACTATGAAAAGGAGCCCAGGCCACGCGACGCAGTTCACTATGACCTCAGGCGTATGGAGGAACTGCTGGCTCGGTTAGGTAACCTTCACTGGAAAGCCAGGACAGTCCACATTGCCGGCACAAAGGGTAAGGGGAGTGTGGCGGTCATGGTAGCCTCGGCCCTCACTGCCTCAGGTTATACTACCGGGCTTTACACCTCACCCCACTTGCACACCTTCAACGAGCGTATCCGGGTTGATGACAAACTAATCTCTGATGAAGAGATTGTAGCTCTGGTGGACAGGCTTCGGCCTGAGGTTGAGGCAGTAAATGAGAAAGCCACCTATGGCGAGCTGACTACCTTTGAGCTGATAACGGCTATAAGCTTTGCCTACTTCGAGCTAAAGGGAGTGGATTTCCAGGTAATTGAAGTCGGGCTGGGCGGCCGGCTTGATGCCACCAATGTAGTCCAGCCTGAGGTTTGCGTCATCACCTCAATTAGCTTCGACCATACTGAGGTATTGGGTGATACCCTGGTTGAAATCGCAACCGAGAAGGCTGGTATTATCAAGCCCGATAGCGTAGTAATAACCTCTCCCCAGGCGGATGAGGTGGATAGGGTAATCAAGGAGACCTGCCTCAGTTGTCAGGCAGAACTGGTCAGGGTAGGCAATGATGTCACCTGGCAGGGTCTTGGTTTTGATGCTAGCCGGCAATCACTCCGAGTGAAGGGAAGGCTGGATAGTTATCAATTGTCACTTCCGCTTCTGGGTCAGCATCAAATGGAGAATGCGGCTACAGCGGTGGCTGCCCTGGAGGTTTTAGCGGAAAAGGGCTTTCACATTTCCAGAGATAATATTACTGACGGTCTGGCGCGGGTGAACTGGCCGGGCCGGCTTCAGGTTCTCCGCCGTTGTCCCCTGCTGGTAGTTGACGGCGCCCATAACCCTCACTCAGCCCGCACATTGAAACAGTCTCTTGAGCACTACTTTGGCTTTGACCACGCTATCCTGATTATCGGAAGCTCCTATGATAAAGATATAGCCGGCATAATCTCAGAACTGGTGCCTCTCTTCGATAAGGTGATTGTCACTCGCTCTACACATCCTCGAGCTATGGCCACAGCCCCAATTGTGGCTGAATTCAGCCGGCACGGAGTGGCGGCCCAGGCAACAGAGGATATTTCAACTGCCTTGCCTCTGGCGCTCACTCTGGCTGGGGAGAAGGACCTTATTTGTGTTACTGGTTCACTGTTTGTGGTGGCTGGGGCAATTGAGCAGGCGAAGGTGCTTGGTTTGAGGTGCGACCTGTGAAAAGGAGCGACTGCTTACCATGGAAGAGGTAGGGGGTTCTGCCGGTAGAGGGGGTGCCTTTGACCGGGACTGGACAAAAGGCAGCCTCATTCGCAACCTTTTATCTCTATCCTGGCCTATGATGATAACTCAAAGCCTCTATGTGGTAGGCATGACCGTTGACATGGTATGGGTGGGGAGGCTAGGGGCAGCTCCTATTGCCGGGGTGGGCATTGCTGGCATCATTATTAACCTTGTGGTATCAGGGGTAATCGGCCTCACCGTGGGTGTGAGGGCGATGATTGCCCGTTTTGTCGGGGCGGGTGATACTGAGGGTGCCAGCAATGTGGGACGGCAAGCCCTCGTTATCAGTGCTGTCTACGGTGTAGTTGTGACGGCAGCAGGCTTCTTCTTCGCTGAACTGACATTGAAGCTTTTTGGGCTTGAGGCCGATGTTGTTGCCCAAGGGGCGGTATACCTGCGTATATGTTCCCTCGCCTGGATACCTCTGTCCTTCTATATGATGGCCTTCAACATCATGCAGGCCTCAGGGGATACGGTGACACCGATGAGAATAATCATCTTCATGAGGTCTGTCCATGTGCTTCTTGCCCCCTTCCTCATCTTAGGTTGGTGGGTATTTCCCCGCCTGGGTGTCAGCGGCGCAGGTATCACTTATGGCATTTCTATGAGCCTGGGAATGCTCCTTGCGCTGTGGGTTCTTTTTAGCGGGCGCTCCCGGTTGCAGCTGAGCTTAAGAAACTTTCGCCTTGACCTCAATATTATATGGCGTATAGTGAAGATTGACATACCGGCCTGTGTCATGAGCGCACAAATGTCCCTGGGGCACCTTGCCTTAGCCTGGTTTGTCATCCCCTTTGGTACCCTGGCGGTAGCAGCTCATAGTCTGGTGCAGAGGGTGGAGATGTTACTCTTCATGCCGGGTATGGGATTGGGCACCGGTGCCGGTGTGCTGGTGGGACAAAACCTGGGGGCGAGCCAACCTGAGCGAGCGGAGAGGAGTGGCTGGCTGGCAGTGGGTTTGGTGGAGGGTTTTATGGTGGTCTGTTCGGTGGCGGTAGTACTGTGGGCTGAGAGTATAATTCGCATCTTTAGCCCTGAGCCTGAACTGGTGGAGGTAGCCAGCACCTTCCTGAGGATAGCCGCGGCTGGTTACTTATTTCTTGGCTTTACTGCTGTCTTGCAGAACTGTATCTCCGGTGCCGGTGACACCATGCCGCCGATGCTTTTTGCCTTGGTAATTATGTGGCTGGTGCAGTTACCCCTGGCATTCCTTTTATCGCAGGTTACTAATCTGGGTGTGTATGGAGTGCGTTGGGCGATAGTGGCTGGCATGCTTGTTGGGGCGATTGCCTACATAATATATTTCCGACTGGGGAGATGGAAGCGTAAGAAAGTATAGTTGTCGGTTCGCTTTTCATGCTTGCCAGGCAATTGAGTAAGCAAATAAGTTTTGGTTTAATGATATAATGACTAATAAAAAATAATGGCCAAGGAGGTATCTTTTCATGGCTGAGCAGCTTGGATATAAGGTTATCGGTACCGTGAAATCAGTGAAGGGGGAGTGTAGCTGGGGTCATAAGGTAGGGGATAGGATTGAGCTCAGCGGCCACAATACTGGCGGTCTTTGCGGCTTCTTCTACCACGATATCTTCCCGACTATTACCCTGCTTCAGTTTGGTGGACAGTACCCCTGGGGTGACCCTGACCGGGTCGAGGTGGAGTGTATGGATAGGGCTAACGCTGTAACCATAGAATTGCAACGGGAGAGGTAAAGGTAACTCCTTATGCCTCTTATTAAGGTCGGATAGAGTCGTCTTTGCCAAGGCAGGTCTGGTAGGTGAAACTCAGGGAGTGGCGTCAAATTGTGTTGTCAGCGCCTCTTTGGGCAGCATATTGCTCAAGATTCTCTCTAGGGCCATGGTATGACTGCACTGCCCCCAGCTGGCGAAAAAGCGGCAGGAGCAGTGCCACTTCCCGTCTTTGTAACTGATAATGTAGTTGTCATTCTCTCCCCGCGGTCAGCCAGAGGGCCAATAGCAGCGGCTGATAGCAGGCTAAAAGTAAAGGCGCCTATCAGGGGATTAAAACCTAACCACAGGCCAAGCAGTGCTCCGGCAAAGGCAGCGTGTGACATACAGACACCGATAAAGGGCATATGCATCAGCACCACGAAAACACCTATAGTAGCGCAGGCAATACCACCCAGAAAGGCGGAAAGGATGGCATTCTGCATGAACTGGTAGCCGAAGATGGATAGGTCCAAGTCTAAGACTCCTTAATGTCCAACCAAACTGACCTCTCCCCGCTTCCTCTCCACTGCGGAGACAGGCATATCATACAACTGGCTGAGGTTTTCATCAGTCAGCACTTCATCAGGAGAGCCCTCATCCACGATGAGACCTTCTTTCATGAGCACCACCCGGTCACAAGCGACCGGTAGAGCGTCCAGGTCATGGGTCACAAATAGAGTGGTGAGGTGCCGTGAATCATGAATTTGCTTCACCAGTTCCAGTATCTCTATTTGCGCCTTCCAGTCCAGTGAGGCGGTCGGCTCATCAAGCAGGAACAACTCCGGCTCCTGCGCCAGACACCGCGCTATGGCTACCCGTTGCTGTTCGCCGCCGGAAAGGTGCCCAATCGGTCGCCGGGCGAGGTGAGTCATACCCACCAACTCTAACACCTCATCCACGACTTTCCAGTCATGCCTGCCTGGTCTTCTAAACAAACCCAATACACCGTAGCGACCTATCATCACCACCTCACGGACATTCATCGGCATCCTCGGGTCTATATTCTCGACTTGAGCTACATAGCCAACCTTCTTTCTTAGGGAATGGCCATTGCCTGGAGTGAGGTAGTTCCCCAAGACCCACACCCGCCCCCTGAGCAGCTTACCCAGTCCATTAACTATGGTAAGAAGCGTAGTTTTGCCAGCACCGTTAGGCCCGATGATACCAACGAACTCCCCGGACTCTACCTTCAGCGATACACCCCGCAGAGCGATATCTTCCCTATAGGAGACTACGGCATCCTCAATATTGATAACGGTGGTTCCCATCAGGTTGCCCCCACTTCTTACCCAGTATACAGCTACTGAGCTATTGCCTCCAGTATTCGCTTAACATTCTCGTCAATGGCCTTCTCCCAGGTCTCGGTGTTATCAAAGCCACCAGGGAAATTGGAAAGTATTATTCTCGTGCAGCCAAGTTCCTCAGCTATCCCCGCCCCAGCATCTTTCCCACTATGCATGTTATCAATAATCAAGCTTACCTTTGCCTCCCTCCCCTTGTCCACCAGTTCTTTTACCACCTGTGGCGTAAGAGAGTCAGGTCGGCCATAGGTAGCAACAATGTTGAGGCCGGTCCACTTGACAAATCCAACTTGCATCTCAGCACATATTACATTGATGCTGGCCAGGTTTGCTTTGGCCAGTTTGGCTTTTACCTCAGCCTCTTTAGCCTCAACCTTGTCCTCGTATTCTGCCGCTGACTCGTGGTAAGCAGCACTATTCTCAGTATCTACCTGGCACAAGGCGGCGGTAATCATCTCGGTCGCCTCTAGCTGTACCAGCGGCGTCATCCAATAGTCGCTAGTAAGCGTCTGGGTCGCCTCTAGCTGTGGCGGTGGCGTCATGAATTTACCTTTGACAGCAATCGTAATTACAGTGAGGTCGGGATTATTGGCTGAGGCAATTAAGTCCTGAGAAAACTTCTCCCCGAACCAGCCGTGGAGGAGAAAAAGGTCGGCATCAGCCAGCTTCTGAATATCACTGGGCTTAATGTCAAAGTGTCCCGGGCACTGCGCTGGTGGAATAATGTTGACCACATCAACCCTATCACCCCCTACTCGTTCCACTATTTGAGCCATCATAGACGTGCTGGTAACTACCTTGAGCTGGGAAGTTTCTGCCGGTGCACAACCACCCAGAACTGAGACGATAGCCAGGCCCAGAACCAGAGCGGTGATAACGAGAATGTTAAATTTTTTCATAAGTACGTTTCTCCTTAATATACTAATCTTAGGCAATTTAGTGCAACTGCAATTACATGCAATGACCTCCAAAAAATTTTTACTTCCTGCAATTTATACAGCGTCCAAAAATAGCCAGGTGCCTCAGGTCAGCAATAAACCTGTATTCCTGGAACAAGGCACTCTTGAGAGGAGCCAGCAACGAATCATCAAGGTCAATTGTGGCCCCACACTCCCGACAGACAAGGTGATGATGGTGTCCCTTCTCCGTTGGGTGATATCTAACCCTGCCCTCTCCCAGGTCGGTCTCGGTTACCAGACCAAGTCGTTTGAGCAATTCCAGGGTGCGGTAGACAGTTGAGATGTTAACATTGGGGTATTTAGCTACAATCTGAGCGTAGATTTCCTCAGCACTAATATGGTCGTCACTATTTTCAATAGCTGAAAGTACCATTATCCGCTGAGGCGTCAGCCGATACCCTTGCTTGCTTAATTCACCAGCTATATCCTGGCGCTGGTCCATTTAATTTCACCCTCTTTTAAAATATTCTATCTTAAAGGTGTTACCTTTCATCTAAGGTCTCAGCAAGTTCCCTGCCTATTTGTGTCATCCAACTGGCGACCTTCGCTTCACTAACACCATAGTACCTGGGGGTATAGGGCTTAATATCAATCACAGGGCTGCCATCAACAGCATCCAAGCCTTTCACTTTCAGCAAATTCCCTCTACGCTCAAGCAGTGGAACTGCTGATACGCAGACAGGGTTTGGTCGGACAGGACTACAGGTAGCAAAGATACCCTTTTGGGGGAGGTCTTTTCTACCCATGGGATGAACCTTGATGAGAGAGCGGTCAGCTTCTGAAGTAAAGTGGGCCCAGTATAGAACCAGAATGTGGGAGAAGTCTTCTATACCATCGAGGACACCAGTAAAGTCATCGTAGATCAAAATCTCCGATATCGCAGTTCGCCCTTTCTTTACATCCTCTAATACTCCCCGCCAATGCAAGTTTCCAGACCTGACAGCCAAGCTAGGCTCTTTTGTTTCGCTTTGCACTATCCCCACAGGTCTTAGCGTCATTTCGGTTATCTTTTTACTCTTGTTCGTTGTCCCCCCCGTTTCTTCTACTACAACTATTGAAGCCAACCGGCTTGACGAAACTATTATACCAAAACAAAATAATTTCTGCAACCCTTTGTATTTGCAACCAGTTTCAATAAAATACTTTTTAAAATTTCTCTCTGCTATCCAATAGTATTGTTACCGGGCCATCGTTATGGATTTCTACCTGCATATATTGCTGAAAGCGCCCGGTTTCCACCTTTAAACCAGTGGCGCGAGCCTGCTTTACAAACTGCTCAAACAGTCCTTCAGCCTGAGCTGGTGGTGCCGCCTCAACAAAACTAGGACGACGACCCTTCCGGGTATCGGCCAGGAGGGTAAACTGACTGACCACTAATAGCTCCCCCTTAATATCCAGAGCTGAAAGGTTAAACCTACCCGCTTCATCAGGGAAAATGCGCAGGCTAACCGTCTTTTGCGCCAGATACTGCGCATCCTTTTCCGTATCCCCACTGGCCACCCCAACAAAAACCACCAGACCCAGACCTATCCTTCCTACCACTTCACCAGCCACGGTAACTGAGGCTCCAGTAACCCGCTGTAGCAGCACCTTCACCGCCTACTCCCTCCTTTCGCTCTTACCCGTCGAGCAACTCACCTCTTTCAGACCCAATTTCTACCCCGCACATTCTACAGCAATAGCCAAATCAAGACAATTCAAAAATTGTCTATCAGCCCCCTGATTTCCCTAGACTTATCAGCAAAAAAGGAGTAAAATTAATTTAATGATGGATGTTTAATGAGAAGCGGACAATATGCAGATAGCAGCTATTGCTTTATTAATAGTGAGATAAGT
>JABUBK010000374.1_pt1 | contig 10744 bp, 11 predicted proteins | sample 7332671 | NCBI WGS metagenome assembly JABUBK01 (sample SAMN07256342, study PRJNA390944) | subsurface metagenome | isolation source: Methane hydrate marine sediment | place: Pacific Ocean: Eastern North Pacific, ODP site 1244 | collected 2002
TTTAGAGCCAGATTTTTTCTACTCAAAAGCTGCCATTAAAATTGCAAAACAAGAATTACAAAAAAGAAAAAAAGAATATAAATTAAATCTGAAAAAGTGAGGAAGAATGGATGAGTTTAAATTTCATATAATCAATAAGATTAAAGAATTGTCTGAAATTAGATATAAGGCAGAAAAAGATATTATAGAAAAAATAATACTTGGAGCTCAAGAACGCAGAGGAATGATTAGTAAATTAACACAATTATTTTCAGGTGTTTTAGTTTTTATTATTACACTTATATCAGTAGTTAAAAGCTATCTGAATATTGAAATAAATATGGTTCTAATCTTCTCGGCTGGAGCTATCGATGCTATTTTAATAATTTATATAGTCTATTACTATAAAAATCAAATAGAAACATATTTAAATAATCTAGTAAAAGAAAAAAAAGAACTTTTAGATAAAATGAAAGAAAATATAAATAAATATGATAATATTTTAAGAAATTACAAAAATGAAAGCTTTGATGTTAAAAAATCTTTGAAAGAAATTGAGGAATATTCAATAAGTGAGTTGAGTAAATTAGAAAAAAAACACGATAAAGGAAATAGACCTGACTACACTCTTGATTGGATAGCTAATCTATTTTTAGTAATACTTTTTTTAATTTTTTTATCACTATTCAAAACCCCCTTTCAATTTTTAAACAATCTTTATTTAATTTTAGGAGTAAAATGGTCTGTAATAATTTCAATAATTTATCTAATTTTAGGATTAAAAATTTCACAATTTTTTTATAACAATTTAAATAGAAAAATTGATATTCACCGAAGTATTTTTTTGTGGAGCTTTATTGAATTTATTTTAATTATAATATTTTGGCCTATTATTGGAATTTTTTTAATAACCAAATTAACCTACCCTCATATAATCAGAGCTTCTGAATTTTGTTGGCATAAAATAAAAATCAAAACTAAAAAAAGATTCGATGAAGATTAATTTAAAATAACCTCAGAAAGCTTAACCAGCCCAATCTTCAAAGTTCGGAAATCCGCCAAAGGCGAGACAAGCGACGGGGAGTTCCGCTTAAAAGAGTGGGATTTTTGGTTAATAACTTGACAAACAGGATTTGATTTAATATAATATAGACACTGCGAAAGCAGAATCTAGTCGTCTACCGTGAGGAGGAACCTTAAATGTCAGAGTGTTATGCTGTAAAGGATGGCTTTGGTTTCAAGCGAGGTGAGCTGATTGGCGATTTCCGCGATGGCCAACTGCTGGTAAATCTACCTGAAACCAAGCTTGGTGAAGTTACTCTCGAAGAGGCCGTTGCAAAACTAGCAGCACTCCCTGACACCTTCATCATGAGGAACGATGAAGGACATATCCTTTGTCTTGGAGAACTCCGAAAGACTCTAAGGGGTGCTGCTCGAAGTAACCCAAGTCTTCTACCAATTGCTACTGTTGGTTGGTTTCCAGACCGAACTGAGTCAGATGATGGTAATGGACTTTTTCCTCTGGGAATTGAGGAGGCTGCAGAAGCATGGCTTCAAATTCTTATCGAACAAATCTATGATGAGGTCGAGATAAGAGGCGACATCGCCTTTATCGTAATAGAACCAGGGAGTCTGCAGGAGAGTCGTTGTGTGAGGCTTAAAGTGGTGACCCCTGAACCGAAGAGATGGTGGCTGTGCGATGTTATAATGCGTCTACGTGATTACTATCCGGAACAGTGGGTCTGCCAAGAAATCAAAATCATCGACTCTGCACCCAGACAAATTGGTATATGGCAGATGAATTTGCATGAGCCGCAAGGCTTCCACTTCAGTAAAACGGACTGACACCACTTCCTCACCTCTTCTTGCCACACAAGTCTCAAGCCCCGTGGGGATGTATCGTCACTAACGTGACAACAATACATTTCTGCCGGGTTCTTTTTTTATCTTAAAAATACTTCAGAAATTTTAACCAACCCAAGCTTCAAAGTTCGGAAATCCGCCAGAGGCGAGACAGGTCCGCCAAAGGCGAGACAGGTCGTCCCCACCCCATCTTAGCACTCGCCTTTTCAATACTATTCGTATACGGCTCGTGCTGCGATTTTTGGTGGGCAGGCAATAGACCCCGCCACGTAAAAATCTTTGATTTTGTACGTGGCTGTGGCGTTTAAATCTCTGATTTATTACGCTACGCCACCCTTCGCTAAAGCTTCGGAAAGGCAAATTTTTATTTGACAAATAAATTAATATTTTTTACAATTAAAATATGAAAACTGTAGATTTATCTAAAATTTTAAGGCCTTATGAAGATAAATGGGTTGCTCTTTCTCAAGATGAGAAAAAAGTTATAGGTAGCGGCAAAACCCTAAAAGAGACCTCAAAAGAAGTATCTAAAAAAAGATATAAAAATCCTGTTTATCTAAAGGTACCTCGATTTGATGTGGAGTATGTTCCTAAATCATGAAATTTAATTTTAGAAAACTTCCTGCTGACCCAACTCCTGCTTTTCCTGACAGAAAAAATATATTAATTCCTCAAATAAGGATTAAACTGAAAAATAACACTCAAGAATTTGAGTGTTATGCTTTAATTGACTCTGGAGCTGACTGCTGTGTATTTAATGCTTTTATAGGAGAAAAAATAGGATTAAAAATTAGAAATCAAAAAGTCCAAGAAATTCATGGAATTGGTAAAGGAAAAATTATTGCTTATTTTCATAAAATTATTTTAGTAATTGGTGGATTAGAAATTTCATCATATGTTGGATTTACTTATGATCAGTCAACTGGAGCAGTATTAGGACGAAAGGGGTTTTTTGATTTTTTTAAAGTTTCTTTTGATTTAAAAAAGGAACGAATAGAACTAAAACCTTATCAAATTGGTAAAATCTAAATATCTTCAAAGTTCAAAAATCATCCAATAGACCCCACCACGTACGAAATCATAGATTTCTACGTGGCACACCACGTTAATCATTTCACACCGCGTAGGTGTGGTAGATATAAGTTCCGCCCTTATTGGCGAATAAATCCTACCTAAATAGGTAGGATTTTTTAGTTTTGTGGTATAATTCAGACAAGGAGAAAATATGAAAGAAGGAGAGCCAGGATTTACTCCAGAAGATGATATTAGCCCCCAAGAAATTAGAGAACATTTAAACAATCCAAATTATTTACCAAGCCATGATGATGTTGTGAGAGCTTTTGGGAACAAATGGAGTGAAGATTGGCACTTTTATTTCTTTAATAAGGAAACACCAAGATTTGAGCTTCTTAATCAAGAATTTATAGAGTCACTAAGCAGTTATTTGAACACAAGAGTAGAAGAGCTTGGAGCCACTCAAGAAAAACCAGTAACAATATTAGATGTTGGTGCAGGAGATGGTAGATTAACCCATTTTATATCAAAAAGCTTACAAACCAAATCACTAGGAAAATTCCAAATGATAGCTGTAGATGATGGAGAACGTGGAATCAAACCAAATTTTCCAGTAGAACAGGTTAGTAGTGTAGAAGATGCATTAAGAAAACACCAACCTGATATAGTAATATGTTCCTGGATGGAAGATGGCAAAGATTGGACAGTTTTTTTTAGAAATACCCAGAGCGTGAAAGAATATATTCTAATTGGCGAACCAGAGATATGCGGCACTGAATCATCTTGGAGTGAACATAAAGGATTTTCAAAGCGAGAATTAGAAGAAGTAACCAGACAACAAATGTGTAGAACTGACGAAAGCCCTGTTGATTGTTTTAAATCAAAAACTATTTCATATAGGCGAGAAAGTTAATTTAATTAAACAGGTTCTGACCCCACTAATCTTATCTTTCGCCTTTTCAGAACTATTCGTTCACGGCTCAAGATGCGCTTTTTGGCGGGCAGGCAATAGACCCCGTTTTTTTATTGCTCATTTCACACCGCGTAGGTGTGGTAGATATAAGTTCCGCCCTTATTGGCGGATAAGTCCTACCTAAATCCCGATAAATCGGGACAAGCAGGTGGCCCGCCTTGGCTCGCTAGGCGAGACAGGCTAGGCGAGACAGGCCTGCCCCGCCTAAATACTTGTTTTTTGCGGGGGATTTTTTGGTTTATGATATAATAAAATAAATAATTTTAATAAATAAAAAGTAAATTATTTTTATGAAAATTGTTAAATATCTTAAATCAAAAGATGGTGCGACAATAAAGTATCTCCAAAAAACATTAGATAATCATATCATTGAAACTGGCTATTATAATTTGGATGAACATATAGTTTGCGTTTCATCACAAATTGGATGTGAGATGGGGTGTATATTTTGTGCAACAGGAGATCCAATTGATAACTTTGAACCAAACCAAAAATTTATCCGTAATTTAGCCACTAAAGAAATTGCCCAACAAGTGTGTAATATTTTTAAAAAATTAAATCCCAAATCTTTAGAATCAAAATCAATATTATTTTCTTTTATGGGAATGGGTGAACCTTTTTTAAATTATTCAAATATAATCCAAGGTATTGAAATTTTAGCATTGGATTTTCCAAATTCTCGAGTTACCATCGGAACTCTTGGAATTTCTCCTGAAAAGATGAAAAAAATAGCTAATAAAAAATTTCCAATAATTTTAAAAATACATCTATCTTTACATGCACCGACTGATAATCTCCGCCAAAAAATTCTTCCCATGGCAGGAAAAATTAAACCTGCACTTGAAGCACTTAAATATTTTTCAAATAAGACAGAAACACATTCAAAAGTAAATTATATATTAATTAAAAATATAAATGATTCAGAAAATAATGCTATTGAATTGGCAAAATTATTACAACCCTACCCGTTTATTGTGAAATTAAGTAAATTAAATCCATATAATAATTTAGAACCATCAAAAATGGAAAAATTTGATTTATTTGAAGACATCCTTCATTCTAATGGAATTGAAACCTGTCGATTTATTTCGACAGGCACAGATATTAAGGCTGGATGTGGGCAATTAAGAAGACATTACTATTCTTCTTGAAAAATATATTCACAAAAATTGATATAATAATTTTAGGAGCGATGAAAGAATTTTTATTTAATTTTGTTTTTTATCCGATAATAATTTTGACAATTTTAGGGGTAGCAATTTACATTTTGTATGTAGTTTTTGACTTTTCTGCCTGTGCTGTTTGCTTAGAAAAAATCAATCAGTTTATTTCAATTTTTAAGTAATAAATTGAAATACAAAAATCTCGGCTGTCCCTAGCCGAGATTTTTGATTTTATGAAATAAAATTTATTTAGCCAGATTTCAATTATTCAAATTTCAAAACCCTCCAAACCCAGTATTTCTTTTTTATCTCTTTTAACCAAGCTGAAAATGTTTTGTCAACCTTGCCTTTTTTCTCTTCAATTTTAAGAAGATGAAAACCATATTTGCTTTTGCAAATCGCCATCTGACCCACTGGGGTCTCAAAAATCTTACCTTCACAATCATCACCTAAATTTGCCTGACCTCGAGCCAACCAGCCTAAATCACCCCCTTTATCTTTAGTTGCCTCATCTTGAGAGAACTTCTTTGCCTCTGAAGCAAAATCAGCCTTACCTTTTTCAATTTTTTTAACTTCAGCTTCAGTTTTTTTCAAAATTTCAGCTTGGTCTATCTCATTCATACCTTCAGGAATTTTAGTCAAAATATGTCTTACCCGAACTCTAATAGGTATCTCTTCTTTCATTTTTTGCTTAATTAATTGTTGATAAATTAATTCTTTAAAGGCAGACAAATCCATCCCCCACAATTCAGATAATATTTTTTGCACCTGCTCTTCGCCACCTTGCTCTAATGAAATTTGCTGATATTGATCTTCTGCTTCTTGCTTGGTTACAAAAATCCTATTTTTTTTAGCTTCTTTTTCTAAAATTTTTTGCTCAATCATTTGTTCTAATATCTGTTTTTTAAAATCTTTAGGAACCTTTTGTTTACTTTTTTCGTAAAAATGCTCCACAGTAGCCAACTGCTCATTATAATCTGACAAAGTAATCCAGCCTATCTCTCCTGCAGCTGCTGGATAGGGAATTATTTTTTGAGCTAATATGGCTGCCTTATTTTCCCATTTGTATTTATACAAGCCAACCCCAAAAGTTATAATTGCACCAACTAACAATACTCCAATGCCAATTAAAATGTAAATAACTAATTTTTTTCTGAAATCTTTAACTTTTTTAGAAGCTTCAGTCAACTTTTTTAAAGATTTAATAAAATTTTGCCAAAGCTGAGCTTGGCTCTGCCAAATTTGTTTAAAATCTATCATTTTTTTCTCCTTTATTATCTTATTATCCTTATTAATTATTTTAAAATTATTTATTAGTCATTTTTAGAAAACCAATTGCCAGTTCATTGTTCCAACAGCTAAAGCAAAAATTAGAATAAATAAAATCAGGTATTCTAAAATTAATTTTTTGGTTAATTCTTTTTTTGCCTTTAAGATAAGTATACCTGAAAATGTATAAAAAACTAAAATTAAAATAATAGCTAATGTCTTAGGATCTGTTGGCCAAAAAGATAATATTAAGAAAATTTCCAAAATTATCAAACTGAGTAAAACTGCAAAGACTAATAGAAAATCTACAAAAATCCCTCCAGCCCAAAAAAGATAATAAAATAATGAAAAGCTTATTACAGCCATTAAAAGCATACTGGCCCACAAGGGAAGGCTAAAAGAAAAATAGACAGAGTATGCAGCCCAAAAATCCAAAAATGCAGTAATAGTTAATAAAAAAATTAAGACATTAAAAACTGAGCGATTTTTGGGATCTTTTGGCCTTTCTAAGGGGATCTTTCTGTAAAAAGCAAAAAATAAGATAAAAGAAAATAAACCCAAAAAAATAACTATTTGGCGCAAAAGTTTAGAAGGTTCTAAAATTAAAAAGAAAAAAATACCAGCTAAAAGCAATAAAGGCAGAATTACTTTGGTCATTTTCAGAGATTTTCTGCGAATCAAATCTGGCCCTAAAATCCATACAAAAGCTAAAAGGAAAGCCAGAGTGATGGGCAAAATAATAATCCAGAAAAATTGTTGCTTAAAATAAATTGCCTCTGCAATCCCTAAAAATATTAGGCTAAAAATAGCAGCTTTTATTTGATCTGAAAAAGTCATGAATCTCCCTTCGGTCGCAAATCCGAATATCTAATATCTCGGCCCAAGGCCGATCAGCCTCGGGCTGATAATTTCTAAACAATATCCCCGCCTGCCACCCGCCCAAAGCTACGCAGTTGCTGGCGGGTGCATTGCGGGCAGGTAAATCACAATTCTCCAAATTCCAAACGGTTTGTAAAATTGGGATTTCGAATTTGGAATTTGTTTAGGATTTCGAATTTCGTGCTTCGGATTTTATATTCTTAAATTCCTTGAAAGTCGTGACCTAAAATTATTACAATATCAACAGTTGAACCAGCAGGAGGATTTTGCTGAATAACTTTGCCTGAAATTCTGGATTGCAAAAATTTAATCGTAAATGGTTTGTGACCTAAGGTATAATCTATAATCTGAGTCTCTGAATATTTGGTTTTAGCAGTTGAAGTTTTAACTACATTATAATTGTAATTTTTTAAAAATTGGGCGGTTTTCCCAGCTAAGCCCGTCTTATTGGTCCCATTTTGAACTTCAATTTTAGCATTTTCTTCAACTAAATATGGGTCTGTGAAAATATTATGAGCAATGGCTTGAATATCTTTATAATTTCCCAAACCCGCTCTTGGTTTTAAAATAAACATTCCATTGATTCTGGAAGATACCAAGCCGCCCTTCAAAGATGAATCTAACACTTTAGTAATTACTGTATCAGCCTTGACATCCTTTACAATCTCTATTAATCTTTCTATTTCTTTAAAAGTTAAATCAGTTCTAAAATGGTCACCAATGATTTTAATTAAATTAGAAATACTCTTGATATCAAAAAAAGAAATTTGAAGCGCTTTTTCTTTAATAGCTACCAAAATCTGTTGTTGTCTCTTTGCTCTATCAAAATCAGAAGTAGTTTCTCGAGAGCGTGCATATTTTAAAGCAGTTTGGCCATCTAAATGGTGAGTGCCTTTAGAGATTTTAAAAGTCTTATAGCCATACCTTTCATTAGGATAATAGGGATCATAAATATTTTTTTCAACATAAATATCAATGCCACCAAGTTCATCTATAATTTTAACAAAGCCATCAAAATCCATCTTAATATAATAATGAATGGGTAAATCCAAAATATCGGCGACTGTTTCTTTCATTTCAGAAAAACCGTTCTCAGGCTTTTCTGAATAAATTTTAAATAAACTTTTCTTTTCTGTTTTTTGAGTCGAATTAGCTTGTTGCTCAGCTAATGTATAAACTGAATTAATTTTAGTATAAGAATAAAAACCAGAAGGCTTCACATACAAGTCTCTGGGGATGGAAAGCATTGCGGCTGTATTATTTTTAGGGTCGATAGAGAGGACTATAATTGTGTCTGTTAATTCGGGACCAGGGTAGCTTGAACCTGGCATTCCTAATAATAATATATTGATTCTACCATCTCCCTCGCCTTTAAGTTGAGTTGGGTTAACTTTGGATAAAAAGCTTAAAAATGGGGAGCCTGTTGTGTAGTTTTTGGTGAAAATTTTGAAAATGGAAGCCGCGGCTCCAGCTAAAAACCAAGCTATCAAAAATACTACTAAAATCCCGCTTGTCCAGAGAGCAATTTTTTTTATTTTACTTTTTTTAATGGGTCTTATTTCTTTGTTCAGCTCTTGTTCTGAAATCTCTTCTTTGTCTACCCTAATTTTTTTATTAGAAAAATTTGGCTTTTCTTCTTTAGCCATTAAAACTCCCTTGATTTCTATTTTCAATCATTATTGTAGCAAAGTTTTTGGAAAAAGTAAAAATTGAATTGAAATATATAGCAAGAGAATGGTGCCGAGCGTATTTTCAGATTTACAGCCGACAGCGTCTTTTCGTGGCAAGAGGCGAGCATTCAAGTTGTTTATATTATACCTGTATCGTAGAATGGCTCGGCTTTCGAGTTTGGTTTTATTTTTCCTTTTTTGAACTGCTGAAAGCTAAGTTTGGCTAATTTTAAAATATTAGGCTGGTTTTTAATGCCAATAACTGGAATTTTTAAAACATATGCTAACGTATTAGCAACTGTTGCGCCGACTCTCAAGCCCGTGAATGATCCAGGTCCAGAATTTACTGCAATTAATTTCAAATCTGTTAATTTCACTTTATTTTCTGTCAAAACTCTATTAATTCGAAGTAATAGAGTTTGGGATTTTTCTTTGGATTTAAATTCTAATTTTTGGCTCATTTTTTCAGGCCAATAAAGTGCTAATTTAATTTTAAAACGATTAGAAGTGTCAATTGCTAAAACCATAATAGTTCTACAAAAGTACAATATTTTCTACTAATTACGAATCTGTACAAATGTACGAATTTTTAAAAGTATTTGTACATTAGTAGTATTAGTAATTCGTAGATTATCTTATCATTTTTAAAAATTTTAATCAAAATAAAAAAAGAGTCCCAGCAGGAATTGCATCTGTCAACACCCAAGAGTTAAATCCCACGAGATCTATTTGAAAATAATTTTGCGAGTGTTTTCGTCAACAAATTCAAATTCTATCCAGATGGTTTTTTTGGGTAAAATATGTTTGGCGATTTTGGCCCATTCGATGACGCAGATATTTTCTGGAGTAAAATATTCTATAATTTCTTTTTTAAAATTTTCATCTATTTTTTTAATTCGATACAAGTCAATATGGATTAGGTTTTTAGCTTTTAGGTTGTAGGTTTGAGGTTTTACTTTGTATTCCTTAATTAGAACAAAAGAGGGGCTGGTGATTTGTTCTTTGACGCCCAGGCCTTTTGCTAGACCTTGAACAAAAGTGGTAAAATAATACCACCTTTCCAGCCAGAGGCTGGTCCGCCTTTGGCGGAAAGTTTTTTAGCAAATTCAACAGCTAATTTTTGCGTCTGTTCAGCTGACTTTGTAATAATTTCTTTATCTTCACTCAACATTTCTTTTTCTCCAATATGAAAAACCAAAAAATAAAATTAAAAATACTAATCCAAAAATTATCAAACCCCAGCCAATCCAACTAATAATTCCCTTTGTCTGCGGTCTATAATCTTGCCCTAAATCTTGACCCGCGGCTAAAGCTTCCTCTGCTCCTAAAATCTCACTTATTTTAGACTCAAATCCTGAACTCTTTTCAGTTGCTTTCTTTCCCATAATAATGTCTTTTAAAAACCTGGGTAAAATTCTAAAACCTGATTTTGCCTGAGACACTATTCCAATTATCGTCACCCAGTCTCCTTTTTTCATTTTCGGCTTTTTTATGCCTGTATTTTTTGAAATGTAAATTCTAATTTTTCCTGAACCATCGTCAATGTAAAATGTACTGCCTGAAAGTTGAACAATTCTCCCAGTAACTTGAATTAAAAATCCTTCGAAATTTCCAGCCTCTCCTGTTTTGATTTTTTTAGCTTGGGGAATAGACGCCTGGCTCAAAATTTCAATATCTTCAGTTTTTGAGATTTTGATTCTCTTTTCACCTGAAGATTCAGACATTTCACCTGTTACTTTGATTTTATCTCCAAGTTTTAAATTAGGAAATTGTTTTTTATAAAAATAAATCTGAATGCCTGTTGTTTCATCTTGAATGTAAAAATAATATTTAGAAAATAGCCCAGGTGGAGCTGTAACTATCCCAATAACTGAAACCCGAGTCCCCTTTTCTAAATTTTTGGCTTCAGAAATTGAAACCTCTACAGGCTGAGT
>JABUBK010000375.1_pt1 | contig 10743 bp, 17 predicted proteins | sample 7332671 | NCBI WGS metagenome assembly JABUBK01 (sample SAMN07256342, study PRJNA390944) | subsurface metagenome | isolation source: Methane hydrate marine sediment | place: Pacific Ocean: Eastern North Pacific, ODP site 1244 | collected 2002
AATTCATCCCCTGGGCCGAATACAAGAGGTTCCGGGAATAGAACACAAATCCGCTCGTAGAACTCTGCATGGAAAGGAAAGTAGTTCATTCCGTGGGCGCAGTAAAACCCGGTTCTATCTTCATCGAAAAGAACCTCTCTCCCTTTAGAGAACTTTAGATAACGCAATTTATCCCCGAAATAAACGCCCTTCCGGTGGGTACCTATCAAAAGGCCGACTACCTCGATTTGTGTTTTAGCTGGAACGATCGCCCCGAATGGAAAATCAGGGAACTCGGCGGGGGTTAGGCATTTGTCAAAATCTCCATTACCGTTCGCTGCAATCTCGGCCTTGTTGGTGCCATAATTAAAAAACACATACTCCTTTGAACCGGTGGCGCCCTGCATCTCGTCCGTGATGTCCTCGGCATCGTGAACCTCATATATAATACGAGCGTTACGAGTAGCCGCGCCGGTGATGTCTATAGTGAACTCCTGCCCTTCCTTGACCGGGAATCCGGCGAAAACACCCAATGCGAAAAGGTGGGCCATAAGATTAGGGAAGGCTGCCGACTCCCTGGGGAAATAGAACTGGTTCTGTTTGTTGTCATAGGCGGACAGATAAGAGAGTGTCATCCTGTCAATAGACAGTTTGGCAAACTCGACATCTCCAAGGTTATCAATGCCTATCTCCTTTACAAGGAAAGCCTCGCCTGGGTCGGCCTTAATAGAAAGGGTGTCAACCGTCATGCCTGTTTTAACCATAAACTTTTCCTTGATGGCCATGTCTTAATCCTCCTTTTTTTTGCCCTTGGGTACCTCGATCTCCAAAGGTATGCCTAAAACCTCACAAATCCTTGTTGCTAGCTCGGTCGCCTCTTTCAAAGTAACCTTGCCATCCTCAAGGGCCTGCTCGCTCCATGTCTGGGTTATGGACATTAACTGTAGTCCTTTGTAAAAATATCCAAACATAATATTAACCTCCTTTTAAAGATTATCAATATCTTGTATGCTTCCGGGAGTACTGCATCACAAGATCTTGTGGTTATCCTGGATCCATGGGGTACAAGATATTGGGTTTTACTACCCTACTTTTTCCTCATGTAAGGCGGTACCTATCGCCTTCACTCTCTCATAGTTTCGGATATCCCCTTTAGGGAATTTAGGCGGCAACGTTACGCGCTCAATAGCGGCGTGAAAGGGTGCGAAACCCTTTTCGTAATCAGGTGCGGCAATAAAGACGCCCTCGGCGAATCTGCCTGGCCCTTTCTTCAAAGCGCGGTCCTGCCACTTCTTAGTGCCGGCCTTATCTATACCCTTTGAGTACAGATCTTTGGCGTGAGCGGCGTCAATACCCAATTTCCAGTTGCCTTTAGCCGCCTTGGCCTCTGTCTCCCAATCCCTCTTGGGGTTTTGGATACCTAGTTTATAGTCCTCTGTCCTTCCCGGGGTGACCCTAGCCCACTTCTCCCGAATGGAATCCAGTCTTTTTATTTCCGCCATGATTATTTCCTCCCTGGTAAAATTAAGGTTTGCGGCCCGCGACACTATGCCACAGGCCGCCTTTAGGGTAAAAGGTTAATGAGTTGTGGTAAATTTACCACACTAAAAAAGGTCTGTCAAATAAATTGACAAGGTATATAGAAAAAAATTATGGTAGGTCCCTGGCCATTAATATTTAACAGGAGATAAAATAATGCAAGCAAACCAGAAGGCGCATCCGCTATTGTTGACCCTTGTCAAGATTCAAAGAAAGTATGGGAAGGATTACTCCTGGCCATCGCAAGAAAAGATCATGGAGCTCATGGACCTTAGACAAGGGGTAAGAAAATCCAGGGCAACTATAAACCGGTGGTTAAGGGTAGTAACGGACAATAACTATTTAATCCGGACCAGAAGGATAAGAAGGCATCCTCTCCATGGCATGATATTCAAATCAACACTCTATAAGGTAACAATAAAAGGTTATAGACTGCTCGCAAGGTTCGGTGTTGATATGTCAAAAGAGATTGCTCAATACGAGAAACGGTTAGATGAGATCAATCCAGACTATGAAGCTATCAAGACCAAAAAGAAGTTGGATTCCGTGAAGCGTAATCCAAAAAATAAGGAGAGTATCCAGAAAATCTTAAGTGATCTAGGTAGCTCGTTAAGGGATGCCTGTTAAAATCCCCCCGGGGGAGATCGCGAGGATCCCCGCGAGCTCGCAAAAAAATACCCGTGTCTCACTTTTGGAAACACGGGCAACTATTAAGACTTTGCGGGCGTTTTACTTACCTGTGACCTTACAACTTCCATAAAGCAAAAAGGCTTTCATAATATCTTTAAGTGTATCCCTAATATCTATCAAAACCTCAATCTTAAGTCGCTCTTGAGATAGAGTAGCAAAAGACCAATTAGGGGCATCGGCTTCTCTATCTGAAAGCTCTTGTAAAATCTCCTGTTTTGTTTTCATATCCTAACCTCCCCTCAAACAGTAAACTCTAATACATCAAAGATAAAACCACCGTCTTGATTTATAGAAACGTTAAGAATCCTCATCATCTCAAGCAACTGATCGGTGGTCATAGTTACGAAGTCCCCTTTTTCATCCTCAATCTGTACCAGCCCTACTTGAATGTTTATTTTCATATCCTGACCTCCTGTAAAAAGTTATTAACCGTTACATGCCTTTATTCCAGGAGTCGTCCTTCTCCTGTATCTTCATCCTCCTTTCCTCATGTGAAAAGTCTCGCATAATTTCACCGACCCTGCGGTCAACCTCGCTAATAACATTATATACCCGGGTTGTAAGGCTCAGACCTTTCCTCGCCCTGGCCTCCTTCAAAATCATTTCTACGATCTCGTCAATCATCCTTTTGCCTCCTTTGGTCCTGTTTTTCGGTGTCAATAATATCACAAGCTTTCCTGATAACATCTGTAAGAACCATAGCTATTCGGCCTGTAAGGTCTTGTTCTGCCCTGGCCCTGGCCTCTCTTAGGACCAATTCAATGATCGCGTCTATATTTGAGATCTTAGCCATGATATATTAGCTCACCTCCTTTTGGTTTAGCTCTAAGAGGTTTAGCTGTGGGTCTGGTTCTGGTTGTAAATCTTCATCTGCTCCCTGGGTAGATGGGCCTCTTTTATTAAGGGCCATGATTCTCTTACGGAGTTGTAAAACATACGCCCTGGTGGAAAAGTCCTGTTGTGTGCGGCCACCTATGTTGATCAACTGCGCTCTTGGATATTGCATAATTATTTGAGCCTGTTCCTTTTTTATCCTTAAGTGTGGCTCTAAAAGGTGCGCAATTGATTTAACAGCATCTATGGTGTTTGACCTAAGTATGTAGAAGGTTTTCCACTTAGGGTTTTTACGCTTTAGAGTTTGGATTTTTAGGTTAAAGGAGAAATATTTTTGTATCTCTTGCAAGATGTGCAGGTTGGTATTGCCAAGTTCAAAAAGGGGAGAATATTTATCTTCCCCTCTTGTGCAGATCGTAAAGCAACCTTCACCATCCACAAACCCCGCTATGTATTCCAGTGTTAGCTTTTTCATCATACCTCCCTATAACTCATATTGACTGTCGTTAATCCTTTGGATTTCCTCAAGACATTCCCTATACATCTGCGCCTTGAATGCTAAATCAAACATTCTTTGAAGATTAGGTCTAGGTTTTGATCTCTGTTCTGCGATTCTGGCGTAGGCGTCTTTCCTTAACCTGGTTAATTTATCAACGACCTCGATATTATCGCTGCAAAGATGTGCGAAATAAATCGCTTGCTCGCTGCAGGTAAATATAAAGGTACCGTCCTGGGTCCTTGGCCAGGATTCAAAAGTGTATGGATACTCTCTCATTTCTTTTTCCCCTTTTTGTGTGTGTAGATCTTAGGTTTATCATGAATCTTTCGAGCTACCAGGTAATCATGAACGATGTTCTGCATGTGGCTGGTTAAAACCTCTTTAATAGATAGGTCAAACCAGGCGCAAGCTGACTTAAAATCCTTGTATAGATCAGGGTCTATCCCTTCAATAAAACATGTTTTAGCCACGTCATCACCCTCCTTTAAATATTAAATTCCCTCCCCTCACCCACTTTGAAAACCTACTATTGCTTAAACCGGCGAAATATCTCCGGGTTAATAATAACCACCTCCTTTGTTTTATAGATTATAATTAATAATATAATCATTGAAACATATATGTCAAGCTCTTTTTTTACCTCAAGTAAAAAAATATAAGTACGCAATCTGGTCTGGACCAGATGGCCTGGTTTTTGCTCTTTCACCGCTAATAGAAATGAGAAGAATCACAACCTTTAGTCTGCGTGGTTGTGATTCAGAGTAAAGAGGGGGTTCCGTTTGAAAAACGGAATTTCCTTACTAATAACCATATAAAACGTGCCTTCCTGAAGGGGCGTTTTTATGGTTTAATAATCTTTATCCCCCCAAGGGGAATATAGTGTAGCAAAAGTGACACACGGTAAAACATAAGGGTTTGCGAGGGCCATGTGAGAAAATATCCTTGACCTACCCCAGGTAGACATTGTAAGTAAGAAAGCATGAAGGTTGAAAAGAAATGTCCAACTTGTGGCGGAGAGGTAAAAGAGGGGTCAACGTATTGTTGTTATCCGTGCTCCATGCCCGCTATAAGGGAAGCAATCGAACAATTAAAGAAGAAAGAGGGGCCTATCTATGAGAAGTGGAAAGCAAGGCTCAAAGCGAGCCTCGGACGTATTTAAAGAAATAGATGTTGATATAATTGACCCTCCAAGTGAGGTAGCCAGGCTAGAGATCTCTGAAATTGCTATAAAAGAACTGGCTCAATCAATCAAAGAGCAAGGTCAATTACAGCCCATTGTAGTATTCAAAAAAGATGATCGCTATGAAATAGTGTTCGGTCATAGGCGCTGGCTGGCAATACGGTACCTAAAACATAAAAAGATAAGCTGCAAGGTAGTTGATAGCAGTCCACAGATGAACGCCCTGGCCAGGGCGAGCGAAAACCTTCAAAGAAATGATCTAACTCCACTTGAAGAAGGTATGATCTACCAGGGACTTATTGAGCAATTTGACATGCCTATAGATCAGATCGCTAAAATAACCGGCATATCTGCGGGCATAGTCAAAAGAAGAATCAACATCCTCAAGATGCCTGACAATCTTATAGATGCAGTCCATAAAAGGTCGATCTCTCAATCTGTAGCTGAGGAGTTAATGCGCTGCCCTGATGAAGAATACAGGGATTATCTAATACAGATGTCAAGAGATCACGGAGTAACTACGATCGTAGCGCGGCAATGGGTTGATGATAGGATTAAAGAAATAAGAGCAAAACACTCCGACATCGACAGGGGTAGCCAATCCCCGGACGTTTACATTGAAAGCCCTGTATTTGTTGCCTGTCAAGGGTGCAAGCTGCCTAAGGACATAAAGGATTTAAGATCTGTAGGGATCTGTCCAGACTGTTTCAAGATCTTTATAACAATGCTCGAAAGTAGAGCATTTAAGAAAGGGGGTGATTGAGATATGCCGGAGTACCCAAAGGAGATCGAAATAGAAAGAGTAACGAACCTGGTTAGAGGGTTCGGGTGGGAGAAGGTAAAAGAAGAAGTAGTAGGAGAGGACTTAATACTCACCATAAAAAAGAAGTTCCTGAAGCCTACTGAGGTAGCTGAAGAGCTACCCGCCACCTAAGGTCAAAAAAAAGGTCTTATATTAAAACCCGCAAATATTAGTATCTTATGAATATAAGCGCCCCTGGCGCTCTTTGAATAGATTAAAATACTAAGAAGGTCGGGGCTACAATGGCCGCTCGCAGAGAATAAACAAAGTTTATGTCGGGCATGAACCGCCGCCCCCCAGGCTCCGCACTATAGGGATACGTTCCTATGTATACCTGTAGGGTGGAAGGGGGCGAGCGGGGTAGCCCCGACCTTCTTAGTATTTTAATCTATTCATTATATTCATATCTTAAAATACTAATATTTGCGGGTTTTATTTCTTTTTTTTGAAAAGTGGCGGGTTTTGGGGTCTGAGGTGTAGTGACACATAGTCAAGGGCATCGTCTGGACCTGGCGGGTTAGGCAATAATTATTTCTGAACATCCTCGCTCGATATCTGCGAGGGTATCTTCAGTAAGTGGATGAAAGCTAACTGCTGTAACGTGGTCGGTACAATCACCTATGCAAAAACCGGTATCGAACCAGAGGCGACAATCGCGGGTATCAAGATACATGCCACGCCTGCCCGGTCCGAAAATAGGCATCCTGGGGCGTATACATGAGCAGGTAACTCGAACTGCTTTGTCACCTATCAGGTGCCAACAATACTGGTAGCGGAACGCAGGCAACCTTTGAGCGGCGGGATATCCTTCAACAGTACATCCGTTTAAAAACCATCTATGCCATCCATCGAGCTGGGGTATAAATTCCTCGTCCACCGTTTCATAGCCCTCTGTAAGTAAAAGCATATTCTTCCCGAACTCACAGGCGTTTTGTGCGCCTGTGGAGCCAAGAGGATTCCTTCTGTTACGGACACAGAAACTCATAAATCTCTCAGCTGCGGAGCCTTGATAAAAATTCCACAATTCATCTGCGGTGGCATACTTTTTATTCAGGCCTGGCCAGCCTATATTTACCTCGGGGTCAACTCCAAATTCTTCCAGGATAAACTTTGTGGTTGAATAAACCGGTTTAGGGGCCTCGAAAAGAAGGTGCTCAAGACCGTCAACCTGGTCAAAGGGATCCCAGATATCCCGGTAAGGTTTAATCACCTGGGTAGCTCCATTAAGACATGCATAGATCATCCAGTGTTCATCGTCTGTAAACTCGTCACTGGCCAGTCCTACCACCTGGGCGAACTTCAATACCCGGAAGGCGTTCTGTTCGTAACTGCGGGGTCTGGGGGGTGGAGCGTGCCAGCCTACCTTTTCACCTCTAACAGTCCGGACAGTGCCAGCGACTATATCTTGAGCAAATCCGACAAGAGGCCCGAGACAAAGGCCAATGCCGAAAAGATTATCGGTGACCTGTAATAGCTCAATCATTTCTCCTTTACCTGGTAAAACCTTTCTTAACTTTCTAGCTCTCCGGGCCTTTGATTTTTTAGAAAATGGGTTATAATCTGACATAGCCTCAAACTGTCTTTTGTTAGCTATACAAGATAAAGGGCCTCTCCAGAAAGCCATGAGCATACTGAATATATCAGCCACAAGAAAAAGCCAACCTGCAGGACCTAAAAAGAACCTGCTCAATATCTTGGGAGCGAACCGGGCCGCTATCCTGCAAACAACCCCTAATGTGCCCGCAAAATCATTGACATCGTCCATAAACGTCATAACGCTCCCTACGTTTGTCAACCAGGTCGGGGCGGGAGAAGCTAACATGCGGCGGTATCTTGCGCGCTTGCTTTCAAGTAAATCAACAACCTCTCCGTGTCTCTTTGGATTGTTGCGTTTGAGTGCCCCGGACTTGAAATCCTCCCACTCTTTATCGTCCGGTTCTTTGTGAAATCTGATATGAATTATATCTGACAGCCTGGGCGGTGATATATAATAACCGTGTTTGGCCACGTAGGCGGCCTTCTTAGCCTTCATGATCTCGTCTGTAAAGCGCGGTAAGCTGACCGGAAACTTATATTCCATGATTTAAGCCTTTTTGCTACCGGTAGAATTAAAAAAGGGCCAAAATTGGCCCCACAATCAACGATCGCCCCCGGGTGCGACTAATAACATTGGCTATACTACGAAAGTTAACACTCCATACATGCCAGCAGCGTCAAGCAAGTCTTTATCAATAGTGTCGGCTACCAAAACCGGCCTTTCGATCTTATTGATTTTTGGGTCCCTTAACCAGAGCGCTCTATAAACTTGAACCTGGCCAAGAGCCCTTAGACCTGGTTCCTTTGCAACCTCTATAATCCAGATCTCGTTCTTGAGCTCTGCAATGGCGTCCGCTCTTTTTGAATTTAAAACCCTCCAATCCCTTTTATAAGGGTCTTTTAATTCCTCTGCATCGAGGAAGGGGCCTCCTAAAAGGCAGTCATAGTATAGCTTTAAAAATGGGCTGCCGAACTTTTCCAAAAACCGGTACCAAATAGGGACGTCAACCTTGAGCATATGAGGGGGATCGCCTCTCCAATCTAAAGAGTATGGTCGACCTAATTCGGTCGGCATGTGGGGAGCTCCTTCTTTAGCCAGGTGATATCCGTCTCAATCCTGGTTATCTTCTTTTCGAGGTGGACCGCCCAAATAACCAGGGCAACCACAAGGGGAATTGAGTTGATGATATATTGTAAATAATTCATCAGGGACCTATCTTCATGATCATCTCATGGTGGGGCCTGGCCTCGGAAGGTGTTGTGATCTCAAGGGTGTAAAGCAAAACTTCGGTAGCTGTGCCGACAAAAGCAAGTCCCCAAATATCGCCCTGCAGGTGAAACATCGAAACAAGAGAAAATGAGTTAGAGGTAATATCCAACGTACCTATAGGTCCGGTTATAGTAGTGCCATCATCAGATATATGATACGTTCTTAGACGTCCGGGAACTCCTGAAACTCCATAAGCGACAATAAAATATCCGCCTCCTATTTCAGTCATAAAGGCTTGATCGGTGGCTGCGGCCTCAACGGTTTTGGTGGCAAGAAATGACTTGTTAATCGTACCGTCTGAGTTAATAGAGAACGTCCGAATCCTTGCGTTACCTCCTGGGTCAAGAGAAAATACAGCATAGACTAAATCAGTAACCTTAACCAGAGAAGAAAAAGGAGTAGCAGAGGTATATGACATCCAGGTATCAGTTGGCGTGGCGGGCATAGCGCCGGACGCTGTGCATGTAAAAGTATAGAGAGTAAGTTCATAAGATCTGTTATGAAGTCCTACGATTCTTGTACTGAAAGCATGCCTAAATCTCGTCTCGTATGGAGATATAGGAAGCTCCATGCTGTCTGCGGGCGGGTCTGTAAAAATCCCTAGATGTGATGTAATAACTGTTTCTATATGGTCCGGATCTGCGGCGCGACAAGAGCCGGTTAAAAGGACGTGGTCGTGAACTCGCAAAAGGTCTGAAATATGATTGGTACTTGAGGCGTTTGCAATTTGAAGTAAGTCTGCTCTTGTGCCTGGAATAACGCCGGCGTCACTAACCAAAAAAGAGAGGAGCCGAGTATTCCCGCTATCATCCTGAGTGATAGCAACGAATACGTCATCGTAAAAATAAACTAATCCGGGGTCGGTCATGTTCTCATCGTGAAGAACTAGACTACCCTCCGGCGTGGCGGTGATTAAGCCAGCATTACTAATGAAAATAGATCTTACGAAGGGGTGACCGTCAGCGAGGCTACGAGTAAAAATAACAGCGATATTCTTATTGCGGGCGGAACCGACAATGTCTGTAAGCGCGTGAACAGCAAAACCTTGAGTATCGAGGACCTGGACAATATCTCCTAATGCCAAGATTAGCCACCTTCCTTATTCCTCGTAATACATAACGTAGCCAGCTATCCGCGCGGTCGTGTCACTCTGGATTTTGAACGCCTCCCCTGCGACTGTCTTCAAAGGGAAGTTGCCATGGTTGGCCACAAAACCCTTAGGTTCGTTCGTCCCTCCAAAGTCCATAATGCCGGTGATGGGAACATCATTGCTATTAAGGCTTATATCGGCCTCGGCGTCCACCGTGAAAGTAATATTAACAATACATAACTTCTTGGTGGCCACTAATCCTATAACCTGGACACTAGCGATCGTATTTTGCCAAATAGCAGCCCGCTTGACCTCATGAGAAGAACCCTCGATCTGGATTTTGCCTATAAGATTAGTTCCAGCCAAAATCCTGACATCTATAGGAGTCGCCGGGTCCGAACCTGTTAGGTAAACATGCAATGCGCCGGCATCGGTACCTTTGAGCGTAACAAAGCCCTTGAGTGTCCGGCCTATGAGTTGGGAGATAGATCGCTGGATGACATTACAGATCATCAAGTTGAGTGTGCGATCAAGCTGGCTATTGATGTCTACGAGATCTTCCTGGCCGTGAATCTTTATACAATATTCCTCCTTGGTGACCAGCTTAATGATCTGCTCAAACTTTTCAGGCAAGGGGCTCTTGCAGGTATTCGTAGCAGGGTCAAAGATATAGAGTCGATCTTCCATGCTTAGACCTCCTGAGATGTAAACAGATTTAAGGGATTATCTCGTAGCGATAAGCACCGTATAAATCTGAGTGCGTAGCCCCACTCTCTATAGCGACCTTAAAAGTGGTGCCGATAGGCATATCGACACCTACAGGTATCTCATTGAGACAATTAAGGCTTAAAGGCGGGGTGTCTGCGCCAGCTAACTCCTGGGTATCAATCAGATGATCTGGAAGCTCAAAGATCTTTTCCCTCTCTAGCCAGCCCTGGATTTTATTTCCTTCGCGAGCAGCTACATTAATCATAACGCTCTTAAGTCGTTTAGGGGCCTCTGCGCTGCTGGTCAAACCCTCGTCATACACGGTTGTACTGTCCTCGCCATCAACCTTGAAGTATTTAAAATATTCCATGGCAATTACTCCTGTTTAAAGTATTGAACTGACTGATAAAATAAAACCGTCCTGGACAAATAAGTAAAGGTCGATCTTACTCGAGCTTGATAACCTTCTGGACAAGACAGATCAAACCACCGTCCGCAGCGAGGGCAACTCCACCGACTGACATATTAAGGATTAATTCATCCCCTGGGCCGAATACAAGAGGTTCCGGGAATAGAACACAAATCCGCTCGTAGAACTCTGCATGGAAAGGAAAGT
>JABUBK010000376.1_pt1 | contig 10742 bp, 9 predicted proteins | sample 7332671 | NCBI WGS metagenome assembly JABUBK01 (sample SAMN07256342, study PRJNA390944) | subsurface metagenome | isolation source: Methane hydrate marine sediment | place: Pacific Ocean: Eastern North Pacific, ODP site 1244 | collected 2002
GGTAAGCTTGTTTTTTTGAAAATGTTAAAAAATAATTTAGAGGCTAATCGATTTGGAATTATAGTTAGCACAAAGATATCAAAAAAAGCAGTTCCTCTAGAGCTTTTCGTGATTTGATGCCCTTTCGAGAAAGAGGAAAAAGAATTACTCTGATTAGTAAAGTAACTAAAATAATAGCCACGCCAAAATCATGACCAGGAATCACATTGTAGAAAAACACCAACAGGTTGAACAATGGTCGATAAAGTAAATCATTGAAGATGGTAGTAATTATTTCCATAATTATACTGGATCATATCCCCCGGGGTGAAAAGGATGACATCTTAATAGTCTCTTCAATCCCTTGAAACTGCCTCTTAAAATTCCATATTTTTTAATTGCCCGACAACTATATTCCGAACAAGTAGGATAAAACCTACATCCACAACGTGGGGCTAAGTAATGCAAGACGGGAGATATAATTTTTTTATAAATTTTGAAACAAATTCTCAAGATCATTTTTTATCTCTTGGTAATTTTTATTTATGATTTTCGGCTTAGCAACAACTACAATATCAAATCCTGTTTCTATACCAGCTTGTCTTATTATTTCTCTTATTCTTCTTTTTATCTTATTTCTATGAACTGCTTTTTTTGATATCTTTGTGCTAACTATAATTCCAAATCGATTAGCCTCTAAATTATTTTTTAACATTTTCAAAAAAACAAGCTTACCAGCTTTGGATTTTCCTTTTTTAAAAACATTATCAAAATCTTTTTTTTTCATACACTTAACCTTGCTCGCTTCTTTTGCCTTCTTCTGCTCAACAGTCGTCTTCCCTGTTTTGTCTTCATTCGTTCGCGAAATCCATGGGTTCTTTTTCTTTTTCTTTTTTTTGGTTTGTAGGTTGTTATTTTCATAATTCTAGGTTAACATTAAATGTATCCCCAGTCAATCCACACATTATCAACAGAAATCGCCTATTGACTTATTGTTTATAGAAGATTATTTTTATAGTATGACTTATGACTAATAAAGAACTCTGGCAAGCTGCTTTAGGTGAGATAGAACTCTCAATTTCTAAAGCAAACTATATCACTTGGTTCAAAAATACGAACATTTTTTCAAAAAAGGATGGTCAGGTTATTATTAATGTGCCAAATGCTTTCACTAAAGAATGGTTAAAAAATAAGTATAACAAATTCGTCTTAAAAGCCATAAGAAATATCTCCAAAGATATTAAAGAAATAGATTACATCATTGACCAAAAAAAAGAAGAGTCAATGCCTACTAAAAAGAAAAAGGTAAAAGCTCCTAAAGAATTGAAGGTTCAAATCCTCGACGAGCAACTCAATTTCGACCAATTTAGAGTCGATAAAAAAACGAACTTAAACCCTCGCTATTCCCTCAACAATTTCATTGTGGCTTCTTTTAATGAACTAGCTCATGCAGCAGCCCAATCAGTCATAAAAAGCCCTGGCAATACATACAATCCTCTCTTTATTTATGGAGGAGTGGGAACGGGAAAAACTCACCTTCTCCAAGCGATTGGAAACGAAATAACAAAAGCAAACCTTCCAAAAAAAGTAATTTACGTGTCGTCAGAAAAATTCACGGACGATGTCATTACAGCCATTTCCAAAAATGAAATGGGCAAACTAAAAGATTACTACAGAAAAATAGACGTTTTAATAATTGATGATATTCAATTCTTGGCTGGCAAAGAGAAAACTCAAGAAGAATTCTTTCACACTTTTAACGCTCTTTATGAAAACAATAAACAAATCATCCTGAGTAGCGACCGGCCGCCAAAAGCAATACCAACACTCGAAGAACGACTCAGGTCGAGATTTGAAGGAGGAATGATTGCCGATATAGGCCATCCTGATTTTGAAACGAGAATCGTGATTCTCAAGACAAAACTTAAGGATTTGGATATGGAATTACCTGACGAAACACTAAACTACATTGCTTCTAATATTCAGAAGAACATTAGAGAACTCGAAGGAGCCTTAAACAGGATAGTCGGTTTTACTAAACTTAACGACTCTATCCCAACTCAGAACCAGCTGATAAAAATTCTCAAGAACATCATTTCCGACCCTCAAAAAAGAACTACATACAAAAATATCATAGATATAGTGGCCGAATTCTATGATGTCGATTCTAAAGATTTATCCAATCGTAGCAGAAGAAAAGAAGTGGTTAAACCAAGACAAATAGCCATGTATCTACTACGAGAAGAATTGAAAAGCTCTTATCCGTTCATTGGATCTAAATTTGGAGGACGAGATCATACAACTGCAATATACGCTTGCGAAAAAATAGATAAGGAGAAAGAAAATAATGATTCACTGGAGGAAGAATTAAGTCTCATCCGTCAGCGCCTGTATAATAATGTCTTATAATTTGTAAATAACTTCCTGATAAATTGTTGAAAAAGATTAGGAAGATTTATAAATAACAAATTACTAACACCACTCTACACACCTTATTCAACTTAGAATTACTGACAATCAAACCAAATAATCAACTTTTCCATAGTTTTAACCACTATAATAATGATAATAATATAATATAATATAATAAATAATTATTATTAGAATGAAAATAGTTAGTCTTCAGGAAAATTTAAAAAAAGGTCTCAATATCATCCAGAATATTATAGGAAAAAACTTAACACTTCCTATATTAAATAATATTTTACTGGCAGTAGAAAAAAAACGACTCAGGTTAGTGTCTACTGATTTAGAAATAGCAATAACACACTGGACCTCCTGTAAAGTAAAAAAAGAAGGAGATATTACTGTCCCGGCAAAACTATTTGGTGACCTTATAAATAATCTTCCAAATAAAAAGGTAGAGATAGAAGTAAAAGAAAATCTACTTCAAATAAAATGTGAAAATTTTGAGTCAGTTATTAAAGGAATGGATTGCAAAGAGTTCCCTATTATCCCTAAAATCAAAGGTGACCTGATAATGAAAATAGGAGCTTTAAAACTAAAACAAGCATTTAGTCAAGTAGTAAATTTCACTTCATTATCCGATATCCGACCAGAGATTTCAGGAGTTTATTTGGATATTAATTCTAAGGGAATGAAATTCGTTGCTACTGATAGTTTTCGTTTGGGTGAGAAGACTCTTTCTATTAAAAATAATAAAAACAAAATTAAAAAATCAGTAATCATACCACTAAGAACGGTTCAAGAACTAATAAGGATTTTAGCTGAACAAGACAAAGAAGAAATGATTGAGATAGTGGTCGAACAGAATCAAATTTTATTCAAAACCCCAGACACTCAGATAATTTCCCGTTTGATTGAAGGGACTTATCCAAACTATGAACAGCTCATTTCCAAACAATTCGAAACCAGTTTGATATTAGATAGGAATGAGTTCTTGAATACAGTGAAAGTTACCAGCTTATTCAGTAGCAGAATTAATGATTTAAGATTGAAAGTTGTTCCAAAGAAATTCTTGGTTGAAGTTTTTGCCCAAGATGCGGAAATTGGAGAGAACATATCTCAGTTAAAAGGTGAGATGAAAGGAAAGGCATTAGAGATTATTTTTAACCATAAATATCTTCTGGACGGTTTGAATAATATTGATAGTAGTAAAGTGATGCTGGGTTTGAATGGTGGAGCTAGTCCAGGTATTTTAAAACCAGTCGGAGACCCAAGCTATATCTATGTTATAATGCCTATTAAACTGTAACCATGTTTCACATTAAGTCCCTTATTCCTAAAGTTCTTCAGAAACAAGGGATTAAAAAACAAGTAGAGGCGATTGAGATCTGTAAAATAGCTGATAAGATATTAAAAGAGGCTTTTGACAATACTGATGCAAAAGCCGCTTTTTTTCGTAACTCTACTCTTCAAATAAAATGTCCCAACTCCACTTTAGCCAACGAAGTTCAACTTCGCAAGGAAAGGATTAGAAACGAGATAAATGAAGAATTGGGGAAAGAACTGATAAAAGACATCTTCACAAAAATAAATTAAATATCTATAAATATAGTTATCGTGTCACTTTGGCGGGAGCTGTATTGGTCGTAGACCCGGACTGTTATTTGGTGTTCTTTGCCTTCTATATCTAAAGGCAAAGAAAAAGTGAGTTGATAAGGTTTGACAGTGTCAGTTCCTATTAAGTCGTCATCTAAAAAGAAATCTAATTGTTTTATGCCTAAAGGCGCCTTTGCTGAAGCTTTGACTGTTATTATTCTTGTTGTTATTTTTTCTCGATTCCTTGGTGACTCAATCTGAATAGTAGGTTGGGTTTTTTTAGTATGAATATCATCATATTCTTGAGGAGGAGTTGCGTTATACCTTTCTTTTCTTCCAGGTGAAAGTGCCCACTTGAGGACTGGTGGTTCCCAATTATTAAATTGAGAATCATTTCGGCCATTACCTTCACCTTGAGGATCATTTTTATTTACATAGTATAAAATGCAGTGTACTTGTCGATAGATTACTTCCTTAATTAAATCAGGAGGAGTATATTCAGTGGCCAATTTGTTGGAAACTTTGTCTATTTTTAATCTAACTTCACTAGCAAACTTGCCATTTAAGACGTTTTTGTCTGTCTCAACCGGTTCTGGTTTTGTAAATTCCTCAATCTTTTCTGGCAGGTCGAAATAATTTTCTTCATAAGCGCGTTTCATAAACTCATTCCAAATTGGAGCAGCCACATAAATACCAGCTCCTTTTTCCATAGTTGTAGGTAAGTTATTACCAGCCCAAACCCCGGTTACTAATGAAGGTGTATAGCCGACTGTCCAGCCATCCCAATATTCTTGAGTAGTCCCTGTTTTAGCTGCTGCTGGTCGTTCACCTAAATAAAGTTTGGAATGAGAGCCAAATACTGGGGCTCGAGTCTCTTCATCGGATAAAATGTCTGTTACTAATCTGGTAATTTGTTCATCCAGAACCTTTACTGATTCGTCCTTATATTCTTCAACAATATCTCCATCTCCATTTTCTATCTTCATTATTGAAACTGTAGGGTGTTTTATTCCTTCAGCGGCAAAAACAGCAAAAGCAGCAGTCTCTTCTAAAAGGGTTACATCTCCGCCACCTAAAACGAGAGAGAGACCATAGCGTGAGCGGTCTTTCAAGGTGGTTATCCCTAAATCTTCAGCCGTGTTTATGGTGTCATGAACTCCAGCCAAATAAAGAACTTTTACTGAGGGAACATTTAAAGATTGAGCTAAAGCTTTACGGAAAGTTACTGGCCCCCTGAATTTCTCATCATAGTTTTGAGGTTTATAGCTTTTTTCTTCAACTCCTTCAGCCACAAATTCAGTTTCCAAATCAAAAATAATTGTGTCCGGAGTAAAGCCTTTCTTAAAAGCAGTGGCATAGGCAAGTGGTTTGAAAGAAGATCCAGGTTGACGAGGTCGAATAGTAACATTAACATTGGGATCAAACAGACAAGTACGGGTTTCTCCAGAAGCACAGTCTTCAGGAGATGATTCTCCAAAATAGTCCTTTGACCCAACCATGGCTAAGATTTGACCAGTTTTTGGATCAATAGATACTAAAGCTGCATTGTGAGCGTTGTGGGTTTTCATATTATAATCAGAAATCTCGGATATTATGATTTCAGCTAATTTTTGAAGATCCCAGTCAAGAGTAGTGTAAACTTTCAATCCTCCTTTCTCTACAAAGTCTCTGCCATATCTCTCGTCAAGGTATTCTCTGACGTACATTACAAAATGAGGAGCTTTGATGTTCTTCGCTTTTGGGTTGAAATTTACTTCTTCTTCTTTTGCTTGTTTAGCTTGTTCGTGAGTAATATATCCAAAGTTAGCCATTCTATCCAATATATCTTTCTGCCTTGCTTTAAGTTCTTCAGGACGAGAACCGTAAGGAGAATAATAAGTGGTGGCCCGAGGAAGAACAGATAAAAGAGCAGATTCGGCTAATGTTAATTCTCGAGCATGTTTTTCAAAGAAAGTCATTGCTGCTGCCTCTATTCCGTAGGCATTAGAGCCGTAAGGGACTTGATTTAAATAAAAGCCTAAAATTTCATCTTTAGAATATTTAAGCTCTAATCCGATAGATAGAATTGCTTCTTTGATTTTTCGAGTTAAAGTTCGTTCAGGAGTTAAAATAGCGTTTTTAACAAACTGTTGCGTAATAGTTGAACCCCCTTGGCTTATTCTTTTTCCTCGTAGGTTAGCTATAAAAGCCCTGATTATTCCTTTGAAATCAAGACCGAAATGATGGTAAAAGTCATCATCTTCAGATACAATAGTGGCGTTTTTTACGTGCTGGGGGATTTCATCAAAGCTGATAATTGTTCGTCTCTCTTCGCCGTGGATGTCATAAAGCAATACTTCTCCAGTACGGTCGTAAATTTTTGTTGATTGAATGATTTGTCTTTCACTGATTTTTTCCGGGTTGGGTAAATCCTTGGAATAATAAGCGAAAACACAGAGAATCCCAATGCAGCCAAGAATAGAGGTCCATAAAGCCAAAGCAAAAAGCCTTCTAAGCCATCGCCTTTTTTTTCTGTATCGTCTTTGATATAAATTTAGTTTTATCCTAGTCCAAAAACCAGGTTTCCGATATCGGGTCATACTATCATTCTAAAACACATAGAATTTCTTGAAAACCCTTGACAAAAAATGTCAGTATGTTATAATAGATAATGGATCCACTTAGGGGATATATTTAGCTTTTCTGACCTGAACTAGGGTCGTAATATATCCTCTCCGCACTTTTATAATATGTTATAATACGTCAGGCTTTAGCTAATCCTGTTCCGATTAGGGTCGCTGTGTTCAGCCTTAGGCTGAGTAACCAGCAACTAGTAGCTGAAGCCTGGCACCCAAATCGAGATTACTGGGCGAGTAGGTTCGCCCTTAATTATGGAGCTGTTTCGGCTCAATCCCACTAGCACTAGTAGGCCTTTAAGGCCCATTGTTTCAAGTTTACTGGCTGGCTAGGTCCGGCCTTAATTATGGGATTGTTTCGATTCAGCTCCACTCTGCACTTTTATAATTATAAAGCATCGTAAATAAAAGGGTTTTAACGCCCTAATAATACCCGGCTACTTCTTGTGGTAAGAAACTACAGTTTTTAGCCGGTCTTTTTATTTCTTGCTTTTATAGTAAGATTTTACTATAATTATAGTATAAATATACTATATTAAAATATGAGAAAGGTTATTACTGATAAAAAGTTAATAAATGAGTTGTTGAGCCGGGGAGTGGAGGAGGTGATTGTGAAGAAAGATCTGGAGAAGAAATTGAGGTCTGGGAAGAGACTGCGAGTTAAGCATGGAATAGATCCAACTACTAAGGATCTCCATATTGGTTACGCAGTAGTTTATGAAAAATTACGTTTACTTCAGGAAATGGGCCATCAGGTTGTATTCTTAATTGGTGATTTTACTGCCAGATTTGGCGATCCTACAGGTCAGTTAGAGTTTAGGGATCTTCGGACTAAAAAAGAGACAAAGGAAATGGCAAAAAACTACTTAAAACAAGTAGGCAGAATTTTAGATTTAAAGAAAACGGAGATTAGATATAATGGCGAATGGTATGACAAAATGTCAGCTGAAGAAATCCTTCGCTTAATGAGTCATTTTACTGTGATGAGAATGTTGGAAAGAGATATGTTCCAGGAGCGAATTAAGAAATCTAAAGAAATAGGTTTACACGAGCCGGTTTATCCTGTGCTTCAGGCCTATGATTCAGTAATGCTGAAATCTGATTTAACAGTCATTGGTACAGATCAGCTTTTTAATGAACTTCAAGCTCGTAAAATTCAGGAAGATTTTAAACAGACACCACAGGATTTAATTGCTATGAAAATGTTAATCGGTACCGATGGCAAGCAGAAGATGAGTCAGTCTTTGGAAAATTATATAGGCATCACTGAATCACCCGAGCAACAATACGGCAAAGTAATGTCAATCCCTGATGATTTAATCCTTCATTACTTCGAGTTGGCTACCAGGGTTTCTTTAAAAAAGACAGAAAAAAAACCCCGCGATGCCAAAGCTCAGTTGGCTCGGGAGATCGTGACTATTTATCACGGAAAAATCGCTGCTCAAAAAGCAGAGCGAGAATTTAACCGAGTTTTTAGGGAAAAACAGACACCATCAAAACTAAAAAGCTACAAGCTAAAAGCTAAAAAGCTGAGTATTCTAGATTTGTTGACTAAAACAAAATTAGCCCCGTCAAAGGCAGAGGCTAAGAGATTAGTGGAGCAAGGCGGCGTGAAAATTGATGGAAAAGTTGTTAAAGATTGGAAAAAAGAAATTTCTATAAAGCCGGGAATAGTGCTTCAAGTTGGCAAGAGGAAATTTATTAAACTTTCTTTCTGATCATTTTTTTAGATTTTAGATAGACTTTAGTCGGGTCAATCAGGAATTTTTTTAAATCTTTTTTACCGATTATTATTTCGTATTTAATTTGAGGATCGTCGATTATTGAAGCCTCGGTTTCTACGAGCAAGCCATCCATAATAAAGGAGAATAAAGCCACTGGCTTTTCTTCTTTATTTTTTTTCTTTAATTTCAGTTGTCTTACTATTTCTTTTTGAATTTGTGTTTTAAGAATGCCAGTATCGATTTTAGCAATAAAAGAGTGTTTTTTTTCTTTTCTGTCGATTATTTCAACAGGCTCAGTTATCCCAATTACTTTTTTTCCAGAGATTTCTTCCAGCTCTTCTTCAATTTCTCCACCAAACATATCCCGAGTCAATCTAACTGCTTGTTTCGTGGTCTTTATTTTTATCCCTTCTGCTTTTTCTAATCTAGGTTTTAGAGGTGCAAGATTAGCAATTTGGATTTCTAATCCTGGCCTGGTATTTGCTTCTACAACAATTAGCCCTTTGTCTCTATCTATTGCTATATCTATACCAAGATAATCGATTTTAAGAGCCATTTGGGTTTTAATAGCTAGTTCTAACATTTCTTTCCAGAATGGTATTTTAATGCCTGAAAGAGGCAGCCTTTTTCTTTCTGGAAGATAATCAATTAATTTTTTATGCCATACACCCCGGGCAGTGGTCACGCCAGTACTCATATCTACACCTACGCCAATTCCTCCTAGATGAAGATTAGCTCGCCCCTGAGACTCAGGAGTGGGGAGTCTTAATTCAGCCATTACAGGTATTTTGTTATAAATTATAATCCTTACATCAGGGATCCCTCTACTGCAGTATGGTTTTAAATTAGGGTGGATTTTTAAACGTTCTTCAAAAAAAGCAATATCAGAGGCTGTTGTGGTGTAAGAATATACTCCGTCCAGTATTTTCAATATATGGTTTTCAAGATTTTCTACTGTAATTACTTTTTTATCTGCTTGAACCCAGGTCTTGTTTTCTGGCTCAGGTTCAGAATTTTTCTTTTTTTTCTTTTTTCCAAAAACAATTAAAATACCCCTGCCAAGTGTTCCTAGATTAGGTTTAATCACAAAACTGTTAGCTAGCTTATTCCAGTTGCATAGCTTTAAGTCTTTCTGGTTCCTAATTATTTTATAGGTTTTTGGAACAGGGATATTAGCTTTTCTAAGTAGTTTTTTAGTTTTTAATTTATTATCAGGAATACTGTGCCCGATTTCAGTGACAGGTATTTTTATATATTTCAAGTTTCGTTCGTTTAAACCAAGGATCGTTTTACTTTTTTTCAGGTAGTTCAACATGTTTTATAACCTCCTTAAATCGTATATATTCTTTAATTTTTAATTTTCTCCATCTTGCCAAGAGCGCGATTATAAGTATGGGAATTAAGATTACAGCAAGCGGGTATTCTAGAATAGTGCTTTGAATCCAGGCACAAGTTATCAGAAAATAGGAAATTGTTATCAGAACTAGAAATTCAATCAAAGGAGAGATGAATCGTTTTAGTCCTTTGGATTCCCATATTGCTATAAGGTTTTGACTGCAAGAACTTATGACAAGTAAGAGTAAAAGAATTGTGATATTGAGTTGAATATTTTTGAGCAAGGGAACATAGAGAAAGCCTAGAATTATAACTATTACTAAAACGCAAAACACCATTGCGTCTAACGCCCTGATGTCAGTCATTGTTAAAATAGTGATTTTTTTTAGGAGATAATGGATAACGAGCATGGATATAAAAATGAACACAAATAGAATGGCTCCCCTTTTCATACCTGTTGTGGTCAGCAGAAGAGTTAAGAAAACAGGAGCATAAATTCCCAAAGTTATTGAGCCAATTATTCTTCTAGTAAAAGTTATAATTACAAGAATTATTGGTATAGACAAAATAAGGATAAAAATATCCTCCGGAATGCCCATATTTATAATATATTGAGTTATTGAGCTCATTTTGTTGAATTTGCGCAGCAAATTGCTGCGGCGAGAGCGTCGGCTGCGTCATCTGGTTTAGGGACCTCTTTTAGATTAAGCAGCACTTTGACCATTTTTTGGACCTGAATTTTTTCTGCCCGGCCATAACTGGTTACAGCTTGTTTAATTTGAAGGGGAGTGTATTCGAATATGGGGATTTTGGATTTAGCAGCAGTTAATAGTATTACGCCACGAGCCTGGCTGACCTTGATTGCTGTTTTTAAGTTTTTGAAGAAGAAAATATCTTCAACCGCAACCATATCAGGTTTATGTTTTTTAATCAAGGTATTAAGTTGGCTGTGAAGTTCTTTTAATCTTTCAGCAGTTGTCAAGCTAGTAACTGTTTCAATGCAGCCGTAATTTAAAACCATACTGCAGTAGAGGGATCCCTGATGTAAGGATTATAATTTATAACAAAATACCTGTAATGGCTGAAT